>MWSE01000002.1_pt1 | contig 100756 bp, 90 predicted proteins | sample 1021931 | NCBI WGS metagenome assembly MWSE01 (sample SAMN06338154, study PRJNA374545) | mollusc metagenome | biome: marine bay; material: sediment; isolation source: gill 28 cm from animal B | host: Kuphus polythalamius | place: Philippines: Mindanao | collected 2011-09-12 | reverse complement strand
TTGGCGGAGAGGGAGGGATTGATTCGCTGCTTCGCAGCTCACCCCTTCGGGGCGCCGGCATAGCCGGCGTCTGCGCCAGCACTGCGTGCCGGCTGTCGAACCGCCATTTAGAAACGAGGGTTCGAATCAATCGCTCGAGGTCTAATAAAGCAAAAGGCCCCACGCGGGGGCCTTTTGTTTTATTGGCGGAGAGGGAGGGATTCGAACCCTCGTTAGGCGCTAACCTAAACACGATTTCGAATCGTGCGCTTTCAACCGCTCAGCCACCTCTCCAGATTTTGTGTCGGCAACGCGCTTTAGCGAACCGATTTCCGGCCTTGTAGCCGGAAAGCCGCGCATTCTACATCAAGTTGTCAGATTTAGGGTATCGCTGTCGCGATCGCAGTGAATCGTGGTGTCGAAGGTCACCTCGCAGTCGGCCGGGAAGTCTTGCGACACGATCCAGACCTGGCTGATGTCGTCGCCGAGGTTGGCGAGTGCATGCAGGGCCTGGCGGGTGCGTTCCTGGTCGAAGAAGGCGAACGGTTCGTCGAGAAAGGCGAACTGCTTGCCTTTCACAGTGCGGCTCAACAGCTTTTTCGACAGGGCCAAGCGCAACGCGAGCATGATCTGGCGCTGAGTACCGCTGGAAACCTCGTCGAGGTCCATGAAATCGCGTTTCTCGCTCGAGAACACGCGTACCTTGAGGCCAGGGTCGATCTGCAGGTGTTCGTAGCGGCCATCAGTGAACAACGGCAGCATCTTGCCGACCAGTTCTTTGATATCGCGATTGAAGTGGCCGGACAGGTGGGCGATCGCGCCCTGCAGCAGTTCCAGGGCACGGTGGCGGTCTTCGATTCGCTCTTCGACCTCTTCACGCTTGTCGGTCAGGCCATTGAGCACATCCGACAGGTTGATCGCTTCCTGCACGCGGCTTTGTTCATCGTCGATCTCGCCGTCGAGGTCATGAATCTGCTCGCCAAGCTGGTCCGAGACCACCTTCAACCAGCCGGTCTCACGCTCGCAGTAATCGTCGACCATGCGGATCGTGGCATCGCCCTTTTCGATCATCGCGCGCACCGACTGGTACTCGGCGTACTCCGGCCGGGTCGCGCGGATCGCGACCTCTTCTTCATCGGCCGCATCCTCGACGGCGACCGCCAACGGTTCTTCATTGTCGTCATCGCCTTCGACAACCTCGTCAGACGCCGTCTCGACATCGATTTCGCGCGCTTTGCCAAGCACGTCGCCGAGTTCGGCCGCCTGCTCCCGCAGTCTTGCGATGCGTCGCTTGGTGCCGGCAACGGCGATCCACGAGAGCAGGAACAGCACGCCGACGGCGGCAGCGGCATAGGCGATCCAGATCACCTTGATGTCGTCCCATTGCGGGATGTACTGCGCCAGTAGCTCGCGCACGGTCTGCGTCTGTGGTAGTTGATCGCCGTAGGTCAACAAGGCCCAAACGCCGCCCAGCGCCACGGCTAGCAGGAAGAGAATGAAGCGCAGGAACGACGAGCGCCCCTTTTTGCTTTCGGCGCGGTAGATCTCATCGGTGCAACTGCTGAATACGCCAAAGCTTTCATTGACATCGTTGATCAGCCCGTCGATCTGTTCACGCTGCTGGTGGGTCTGGTAACGCTCGTCTTCAAGGCGCGGCATGCGCCCTTCCTCGATGCCCAGCCCCTTGACGTCCTGATCGACGGCCTCCCACTCCGCCTGGATCTCGCCGAGCAGTTCCTCGCGCTCTTCGATCTCGCCCTGCAGGCCGTTGGCGACGTGTTCGAGCGGCGCGATACCGGCCATGATCTTGACCGCGTGGCTGTGCGGATGCGGCGTGGTGATCTCGCGCTGCGCGAGATAAAACGACTCAACGAACTCGTCGTACTCGAATCCAAGGATGCCGAACAGGGCATCGCCTACGGCATTCACCCCGCGCGCGATCGGGTCTTCCGGATCATCGTCGCGCGCCAGCTTGGCGCTGTGGTTGCCGTCACGATCGAGAAAACGGGTCAGCTCGTAGCGCGTGCCCTCTACCGAGAATTCGGTGGTGGCGTTGCAATGATTCTCGCCCCAGCGGATCACCTTTTGGATGTCGCCCGGACCGATCGAGAAGGTTCGCCCAAACAAGGCGAAGCACAGAGTCTCACCGATACTGCTCTTGCCCGATTCGTTGGGACCGCTGATCGCGATCAGCCCATGCTCCGAAAGATCGATCGACAGCTTGGCGTACTTGAGGACGTTTTCAGCGCGGATCTTGTGGATGATCATGCGGCGCCCTCTTCCTCGAGCTGCGTCAGCCGATCCATCACCATCAGCATGGCCTTGCGATACAGGGTTTCGTTGAACTCAACGCCCGAGTTCAGCCGCCGCTCAAATTCAGCTTCGCAGAAATCGGCGAATTCCTCAGAGGGTTTGGTGACACCCTTGCGGGTACCGGGCGCGGACCGGTCGGTCATGGGCATGCTGATCTCCAATTGAGAGGCGCAGTTTCAACGAACCTCGAAGTATACGTGTTCGAGGTGATTTCTCTAAGACGCAGCGTCGCGGTTTGTCCGGGTGCTGATGACGCTTATCAACAAAATCGAAAGTCCATCACCGGAACCGGCCGGGCAGACCGTTTTTTCTAGCCAAGAACCCGAAAATAAGCCGCCTGCGATGGCACATCGACCTCGCGCACGGCAATCTTCAGCGGCTGATCAAGCTGGTGTTCGGGCGAGGCACGCAGCTTGGTCTCGAGGGCGAGCTCGGGCACGATCACGGTTGTCTTGCGCTCATCGAGCGCCACTACCACGGCTTCGCCCTGCCAGTCCGGATTGCGCCCCAGGTGCACCAGTTTCCAATGCAGATTTGACAACCGTTCGGCACGGCGGATGGTCGCATTCGCGCGGTCGACCGAGGCGATCTTTTCCAACAGGGCGTCGGGCGACAGCGGCTTGCCTTCGGTGACGTAGGCACGCAGTTGCTGGTGAACCACCAGGTCGGCATAGCGGCGCAACGGGCTGGTCGCACGCGCATAGATCTCCAGGCCGAGACCGAAATGAGCGTCGGGCTCGATTGACGCCCGGCTCGGCTTGAACAACCGCCGGTAGGCGAACATCTCGGACATGCTCTGCGGGCTGCGCACCTCGTCGGGCGGCGGCTGCATCGCGTACGGAATGGCGACCCCGTTGGCCTGGGCGAAACGCGCCGCGGCCTCGCCGGCCATCAGCATGGCGTCGGTCACCATGTCGCGGCTGGCCAGCTTGGGTAACGAGCGGATCACGACTTCGCCATCGATCACCCGCACAGACACCTCGGGCAGATCGATGCGTGCGGCACCGCGCGCCACGCGCTGAGCACGGAAAGCGTCAGTGATCTTGGCGATCGATGCGAACGGCTCTTGATGCATGCGGGTGTCGACCTCGTCGTAGGTCGAACGCGAAACACGCACCCACGAAGGCACCACCTCGATATCGGTGATCTGCCCGCCGTCGAACACAAAACCGATCGACAACGCCGGTGACTGCTCGGCAAGGCCAAGCCCCAGGCGATGGGTGACCGATTCGGGCAGCATCGTGTGGATAAACTCAGGCAGATAGAGGTTGGCGCTGCGCTCCTGCGCGGCCATGTCCATGTGGCCGCCCGCCCGCACCAGCGCCGCAACATCGGCCACGTGCACCCACAGCCGGTCGCCATCGAGGCTGATAGCGTCGTCCGGGTCTTCGTTGCCGGCGTCGTCAATGGCCCAGGCTGCGAGGTGAGTCAGGTCGCGGCGCGGCTCGTCCGGCAGGTCGGGCACACCGATCTCGACGGCTTCGAGGCGCGCCCCGGCACGCCGCGGCCAGGGGTTTTCGTGGGCCGGCCAGTAGCCGCAGCGGGTCAGAAACTGGTGTGCCGCCTCGGGTGTCTCGGGCACATCGAAAGCGCTCAGAATCCGGCTGCGTTCAGCAGTGCCGAGCGCCACCCGCTCGACGTCGGCCAGCTTCTTGCGATCTTCGTCCTCGAGCTCGGCGCGCTCGACACGTTCGAGAAAATCCTGCCACTCGGTCTCGGCGCGCTGCTTGGCATTGCGTGCCTCGCGTTCGGCGGCGATGTCGCTTTCGCTACGACGCCGGATCTGGCCGGCATCTCCCTCGAAATACAGGCCATCCTGCAAGATCTCCCACGCACCCCACGCAGTTGCCGGGGAGAACTCGCCGTACAGAAACTCGGCCAGATCGGCAAGCGCGACTTCCTCGCCTTCGAGCAGTTCCCACGCCTCGTCGATCGCGGCGTCGCCGGCCTCGAGTGCGCCGAGGCTCGACAAGGGCCCCGGGTGCAGCAGCGTAACGTCCTTGTCGCGTACCCGCTTCGATTTGCCGCCGGCGAGCTTGATCTCGATCTTGTCGGCAACGTCGCTGACGATGGCGGGGTGAATCTTATACAGCACGAGGCTGCCGGGGCGCAGGGCGTTGGCGGTCACAAATCTACCTGGGGTTGGCCGCTTAACCTCAGCGGCGGATTGTTTATGATAACGCCATTGCCGCGCCGGTTCGGCGCGAATTCAACCAGAGCAGCACATCACGATGAATACCTGGCAAGAAACCGTTACCCCGAATGCACCGTTGGGCCTGACCTTTCCCGACTGTGCCGTTACCGACCTGTCGCATTTCGGCCTGATCAAGGTCAACGGCGAAGACACCCGCACCTTTTTACAGGGCCAACTGACCAACGATATCCGCGAGGTCAGCCCCGAACTGGTACAGCTGAGCAGCTATTGCAGCCCGAAAGGCCGCATGCTCGGCAGCTTCCTGATCTTTCAGCGCGGCGACGACCTGTACATGCAATTGCCGATGGAGCGCCTCGACGCCACGCTCAAACGGCTCACGATGTTCGTATTGCGCTCGCAGGTGAAACTCGAAAACGCCAGCGAGCAGCTCGCGCGGGTCGGACTGGCCGGCGACTGTGCCGCCGGACTGCTGCCGTTCGCGCCGAGCGGCGACAAGGCCAGCGAAACCCGCGATGACCTGACGATCATCCGCCTGCCGGGTGACCGGCCCCGCTTCGAACTGATCGCCCCGGTCGCGACCATGACCGGGCTGTGGGCCGACATTACCGCCAAGGCCGAGCAGAGCGGCCCGGAGTTCTGGGCGCTGATGGATATCCGCGCCGGTATGCCGACGGTGTTCGAAGACACGGTCGAGGCCTTCGTGCCGCAGATGACCAATATGCAGCTGATAGGTGGCGTGAGTTTCACCAAGGGCTGCTACACCGGCCAGGAGATCGTCGCGCGCATGCAGTACCTGGGCAAACTCAAGCGCCGCATGTACCGCCTGCACGCGGATGTCGGCGAGCGCCCCGCGCCTGGCACCGAGCTGCACTCCCCGACCAGCGCATCGGGCCAGGGCGCCGGCCGCATCGTGGATGCCGCGCCATCGCCCGACGGTGGCTACGAAGTGCTGGCGGTGCTCGAAATCAGCGTCGCAGATGGCGGCGATATCCACCTGGATTCGGTCGACGGGCCGACCCTGAAACTGCTCGATCTGCCCTACGAACTGCCACCGATTGAGGAGTGAGTTTCCCTCAAGTTTTGCCGGCTCCTTCCGCAGTAGTTCTTATCATTTACTGCTGAACCGGAGCCGACATGCTCAACGCTGCGCAGAGTGCCGACCTAGCCGACGTCATCCGCAAAGAAATCGAGAACAACGAGCTGCAGCTCCCCACCCTGCCTGAGGTGGCTCTGCAGGTGCGCGATGCAGTCGAGAGCGATACGGCAGACGCAGCCTCGATCGCCAAGATGGTGGCCAACGACGCCGCCCTGTCGGCGCGCCTGTTGCAGGTCGCCAACAGCCCGCTGTACCGCGGCAGCCGCGAGATCGATACGATCCAGCAGGCGGTCACCCGCCTGGGCGTGAAGATGGTGCGCAGCCTGGTGGTCAGCCTGGCGATGCGTCAGATCTTCCAGGCAACCTCCGACGCACTCGACAAGCAGTTCCGCAAGATCTGGGACGACAGCCTGCAGGTCGCCGCGATCAGCCGCGTGCTGGCCGGCGCCGTACCCGAGCTGGAGAACGAGCAGGCGATGCTCGGCGGCCTGATCCACAACATCGGCGCACTGCCGCTGCTGACCAAGATCGACGAACTGTTCGGCTTCGACGCCGACACGCTGGTTATCCACCAGCTGATCGAAGAGCTGGCGCCCGAGATCGGCGCGCGTATCCTCAAGCACTGGAACTTCGCATCGTCGCTGCAGAATATCCCGACCGCGGTCTACGACCTGAGCTACGACCCGGGCCCGACCCCGACCTATGCAGACGTGGTCTTGGTGGCACGCCTGCAGAACCTGTCGGCCAAGGGTGGCCCCGAAGCCGAAACCGATTGGTCGCACGTGCCGGCATTCGCCAAGATCGGCATGGAGCCCGAGGTGATCATCGTCGACATGGAAGGCCCGGCCGAAGAGATCGCCGAAGTCCGCAGCATGCTCGAGGGTTAACACCCCGCGCCATTCACACTTTCTTGGTGGCTGACCGCCTGCGATAATCGCGGCGGTCATTAACCATCGGAATATGTCTTGCCGTCCCCTGCCGTCGCTCACGACGACCCACGCCCGCTAGTACTCCACGTGCTCTACCGCCTGCAGGTCGGCGGGTTGGAAAATGGCGTCGTCAACCTGGTTAATCAATTACCGAGCGATCGCTACCGCAATGCGATCGTCTGCCTGACCGAATCGACCGACTTTCAACAGCGCATCCAGCGCGACGATGTACACGTGTACGAGATGCACAAGAAGCCGGGGCAGGACTTCGGACTGTGGCGCAACCTGTACAAGTTGTTTCGCCAACTGCGACCGGCTGTCGTGCATACACGCAACATCGGCTGCCTTGAAGCGCAGATCCCGGCCTGGCTGGCGCGCGTACCGTGCCGCGTGCACGGCGAACACGGCTGGGATGTCAGCGACCCGGATGGCAACAACCGCAAATACCAATGGTTGAGGCGCGCACACAGCCCCCTGGTGCATCGCTTCATCGCCTTGTCGCGTGAGCTGGAGAGCTATCTGCTCGAGCGCGTCGGTATCAAGGCCGACAAGGTCAGCCGCATCTACAACGGCGTCGACAACCGACGCTTTGCACCGGGCGACAGCTCGGCGCTGCCTGCAGATTTCACCAACGAAAACACCGTCGTGTTCGGTACCGTTGGCCGCATGCATGGCGTGAAGGATCAGGTCACGCTGTGCAAGGCCTTTATCCAACTGTGCGAGCAGCACCCGGCATTGCGACCGAACCTGCGGCTGATGTTGGTCGGCGACGGGCCGCTACGCGAAACCTGTAGTGATCTGCTCGACAACGCCGGCCTGTCCGACCAATGTTGGCTGCCCGGCAGCCTCGATAACGTGCCCGAGGTGATGCGTGGCTTCGATGTGTTCGTACTGCCCTCGCAGGCCGAGGGCATCTCGAACACGATCCTTGAAGCCATGGCGACCGGCCTGCCGGTAATCGCAACCGACGTTGGCGGCAACAGCGAGCTGATCGACATCGGCCGCACCGGCGTCGTTGTTCCGCCAAACAATCCCACGGCCATGGCCGAACAGATGGCAATCTATGCCGGCAACGGTCCGCTGCGCCATACCCATGGCGAAGCCGGCTGCGAACGTATCCGTAGACAGTTCAGCATGGCGCAGATGCTTTCGGCGTATGGCGGCGTGTATGATCAGCTCCTGGAAAAACGTGACAGCGCGTAAGGCAACAGCATGTGTGGGATAGCCGGACTCTTTGATACGCGCAGTGACGAGACGCCGAATCGCGACCTGATCACCGCCATGACCGATGCCCTCACGCATCGCGGTCCGGATGAATCCGGCATTCATCTGGAACCGGGCGTCGCGTTGGGGCATCGCCGGTTGTCGATCATCGATATCGCCAGCGGTCAGCAACCGCTGTTCAACGACGACAAGAGCGCGGCAATCGTGTTCAACGGTGAGGTCTATAACTTCGCCGAGTTGCGCCCCGAACTCGAAGAGCTGGGCTACCGCTTCCACACCAACTCCGACACCGAAGTGATACTGCGCGCCTGGGAGGCCTGGGGCTGCGAGTGTGTCAAACGCCTGCGCGGCATGTTCGCGTTCGCAATCTGGTCGCAGAAACATCGCCGCCTGTTTATCGCGCGCGACCGCCTGGGCATCAAACCGCTCTACTACGCCCTGCTGCCCAACGGTCACTTTGTATTCGGTTCCGAGCTCAAGGCACTGTTGCCGCATCCCTCGCTCGAGCGCAAACGCGACGCGTGTGCGATCGAAGAATACTTTGCCTACGGCTACATCCCTGAGCCGCGATCCATTTACGCAGGCGTGCACAAGCTGCCGCCCGGTCACACCCTGGTGATCGAGAAAGGCCAGAAGTCACTGCCGCGGCCCAGCAAGTACTGGGACATCCCATTCGCCGACAACGGCATCACCTCAATTGCCGATGCCGAACACGAGTTGATCGAGCGCCTCAGGCAGGCAATCGATATCCGCCTGGTCGCCGAAGTGCCGCTGGGCGCCTTCCTGTCAGGCGGTGTCGACTCCAGCGCGGTCGTGGCCCTGATGGCGGGCATGATGGATCAGCCGGTCAAGACCTGTGCGATCGGTTTCGATGTGCCCGAGTTCGACGAGACCGCCTATGCGCGCGAAGTCGCCGAGCGCTACCAGACCGATCACCAGACCGATACAGTCAAGGCCGACGACTACGAGTTGGTGGACAAGATGGGCTGGCTGTACGACGAGCCTTTTGCGGACAGCTCGGCCATGCCGACCTACCGGGTGTGCGAGGCGGCACGCAAGCGTGTGACCGTGGCGTTGTCGGGTGACGGCGGCGATGAGAACCTGGCCGGCTATCGGCGTTACCGCATGCACATGGCCGAAGAGAAGCTACGCGGTATGTTCCCGGCAGGTTTGCGCCGCGCCCTGTTCGGCCCGCTCGGCGCACTGTATCCCAAGGCCGACTGGGCACCGCAGTTCCTGCGTGCCAAGACGACCTTTCAATCATTGGCGCGTGACAGCGTCGGCGCCTGGTTCCACAGTGTATCGCGCATGACCGATGGGCAGCGCCGACGCCTCTTCAGTCAGTCGTTAAGCAACGAACTCGGCGGCTATAACGCTGTACAGGTGCTGCGTGAACATGCACAGCATGCGCCGACGGATGACCCACTTTCGCTGGTGCAATACCTCGATCTGAAGACCTTCCTGGTCAGCATCCTGCACAAGGTCGACCGCGCGAGCATGGCGCATTCGCTGGAGGTACGCGTACCGCTACTTGATCATCTATTGGTTGAATGGATGTCGGGACTCAAACCGGAATGGAAACTGGTCGGCGGCGACGGCAAGCATTTGTTCAAACGCGCGCTGAAACCGTTGTTGCCCGACGATATCCTGTATCGCCAAAAACAGGGGTTTTCGATACCGCTGGCGAAATGGTTCCGCGGACCGTTGCGTGAAAAGTATCGCCAGCTGGTGCTAAGCGAGGCGATGCAGGACAGCGGGCTGTTCAATGTCGATTATCTGCGACAGCTGCAGGCGCAGCATGACAGTGGTCGCAGCGACCACAGCGTCGTGATGTGGGAACTGCTGACCTTCGCCTTGAGCCAGCAGCATCTCGACGCTGCCTGATTCGCAGCATGCATTGTACCCGGCGCTATTGAGACCGCTTCGCCTGTGCTTCCGCCAATAACGCGGCGGTTTCAGCATGACCGCGGCGCTTGGCGTAGTCTGCCGCCGACATATCACCGGTATCGGTAAACGCCGGATTGGCACCGGCATCCAGCAACCGCTTGACCACATCGGTGTGACCGGCGTTTGCCGCCTCGAACATCGCCGACCAGCCTTCGTGATCGGAGGCATCGACATTTGCACCGGCCTCGATCAGGGTTTCGACGGCCAACAAGGCGCCGACCTCGGCGGCCCAAGCCAGGGCCGTTGAGCCGTTGCTGTCCCGTTGATCGAGCGGCGCGCGCTGTTTGACCAGCACCCCGATCACGCCGACATGACCTTTGCCTGCGGCCAGCATCAGCGCCGAGGCACCGTGCCGATCTGCGGCCGCCACATCGCTACCCGCATCCAACAGCAAACCAACGGCCTCCACCTGCCCCTCTTCAGCGGCAATCAGCAACGCCGTTTGACCATCGTGGTTGCGCGTACTGACGTCCGCTCCCGCCTCGATCAGGCGATCAACCACCTCGCTACGACCGGCAGCCGCGGCCATCATCAACGGGTCTTCACCGGCGCGCGACGCAAGCCGCAGACTGGCGCGATTATCGATCAACTGCTTGACCACCTCACCCTGACCGGCCTCCGCCGCCAGGCCGAGTGCGGAAAAGCCTTCGTGGGTTTGGGCATCGACATAGGCACCGTGCTGCAACAACAACGCGACGACCTCGCCGTGCCCTTCCTCGGCGGCATACATCAGCGCGGTCTTGCCCAGTTCGTTGCGCGCATTCGGATCGATGCCGGCCGCGAGCAGTTCGGTCGCGGTGGCAGCATCGCCGTCGAACGCCGCACGGATCAGCGCCTTCTCGCGCTCAACGTCGGCCGCTATCGCGGTGTTGAACACCAACAACGCCAACAGAACCGTAGCAATGCGAAGTACTGCGCCCATCATTCCGCTGCCGCCTCAGCCGTTTCCAAATCATCGGGTTTGTCCGGGTACTCGTGCGCGATCCCTTTGTGGCAGTCGATGCATGTCCGGCCTTTGACCGGTGCCTGCTCATGCTTGCGGCGCGCCGAGCGATCCTGCTCGCTCAGTTCCATGGTCTGGAAATGATGACAGTTACGGCATTCGCGTGAATCCGTCTCTTTCATCTTGTCCCAGACGCGATTGGCCAGTTCCCAGCGCTTGGCTTCGAACTTCTCCGGGGTGTCGATCGTCCCCATGACCTTGTGGTAGATCTCGCTGGTCGCCTGGATCTTGCGCACCACCTTGTACTCCCACTGGCGCGGCACATGGCAATCGGCGCAGGTCGCCTGCACACCCGAGGGATTGCGGAAGTGCACCGACTCTTTGTATTCCTGGTAGACGGTATCGCGCATCTCGTGGCAACTGATGCAGAAATCCATCGAGTTGGTCATTTCCATGGCCGTGTTGAAACCGCCCCAGAAGATGATGCCCACGACGAAACCCAGCACCAGTACAACAAGCGGCGAGCGGCGGCGTAAAAAGCCACGCTTGCGGTTCGGTTCCTGACCGGTCGAATCCATGATGTCATCTCACATTGTGAACGCATCCACGCGCAATCCAACGCGTGGCGGCGGCACCCTGTACCGACCGCGTTCTCCGTTGCCGTTATTGGAAATTTTGAGGGGTGGCAACGGAACTGGCCCGATGATGCGAGATTATGCGCGTTCGCTTATTGATGGATATCAAGCAGATAGGCCGCAAGCCGCCAAAACGCCCATTTTTGGCGTCGAAAATCTCGATGGTGTGAACGGCGCCCCTGTTTCGCGGGGCGCCGCCAATCCGAACCCGCTATTCCTGTAGCGCGGCGTGCGCCGCCGCCAAACGCGCTACCGGCACGCGCGGCGCCGAACACGACACGTAGTTCAAGCCCGCCTTGTGGCAGAAGGCGATCGACGAAGGATGGCCGCCGTGCTCACCGCAGATTCCCACCGACAACTCGGGTTTGACTGACCGGCCCCACTGCACGGCCAGTTCCATGAGCTTGCCGACGCCCTTGGTATCGAGCACCTCGAACGGGTTGTCGTGCAGGATGTTGCTCTGGTTGTACATCGGCAGGAACTTGTTCTCGGCATCTTCACGCGAGAACGAGAACGTCGCCTGGGTGAGATCGTTGGTGCCGAACGAGAAGAAGTCGGCCTCTTCGGCCAGGCATTCGGCACGCATGCAGGCACGCACGACCTCGATCATCGTGCCGAACCGGCAGTTCAGGGTCTGCCCGGTTGCTGCTTCGACATCCGCTCGAATCTCATCGACATACTTCTTGATCCATCGCAGTTCTTCAGCGGTACATACCTGCGGCACCATCATCTGTGGATGCACTTCCAGACCCTTGGCCGCACATTCGGCTTCGGCCTCGAGGATCGCGCGGATCTGCATCTTGTAGATCTCGGGAAAGGTGATGCCCAAGCGAACCCCGCGGTGACCGAGCATCGGGTTGACCTCGGTCAGCGCGCGCACCTTGCGCAACATCTGCTCTTTCTTGGAGATTGCCGCCTCGACCATCTCGAGGCTGACGAGTTCTTTGATCTCTTGTGCGTGGACGTCGGTCGGCGACTTGTCGATCAACATCATCGAACCGGCAAGTACCTCCATGCCGCGCACCGAGTCACGCAGGTGGCGCAGTTGTTCGAGATCGCTCTGCAGTTGTTTCTCGGTCGGCAGAAACTCATGGATCGGCGGGTCGAGCAGACGGATCGTCACGGGCCGCGGTGCCATGGTCTCGAACAATCCGCGGAAATCCGCACGCTGCATCGGCAGCAACTTGTCCAGGGCGATCTGGCGCTGCTCGGTGTTGTCGGCCACGATCATCTCGATCACCACCGGCAGGCGTTCGACCGCGTTGAACATGCGCTCGGTACGACACAGGCCGATACCGCGCGCGCCGAACTTCAGGGCGCGCGCTGCATCCACCGGCGTATCGGCATTGGCCATGACACGCAGGTAAGAGACCTCGTCGGCCCACTGCAACAGCTCTTTGAGTTCGTCCGAGAACTCCGGCTCGACCATCGGCACCTGGCCGAGATAGACATTGCCGCTCGAACCGTCGATCGTGATCATGTCACCTTCGCGGATCACGTGTGTTCCGACGTGCGCCTCGCGACGTTGCACATCCACATGGATGCCCTCGGCGCCGGCAACGCATGGCTTGCCCATGCCCCGCGCCACGACCGCAGCGTGTGATGTCTTGCCGCCGCGGCTGGTCAGGATGCCTTGCGACGCAAAGAAGCCATGGATGTCTTCCGGCTTGGTCTCTTCGCGCACCAGGATCACCGGCCGGCCCATATCCTTGCCCTGGGTCTCGGCGCGATCGGCATCGAACACCGCATAGCCGGATGCCGCACCCGGCGAAGCCGGCAGGCCCTGGGCCATCGGCTCGCCCTTGAATTCGGGGTTGAGCCTTGGGTAGAGCATCTGTTCGAGGTGGGTCGGGTTGATACGCAGCAAAGCCTGGTTCTTATCGATCAGGCCGGCACGCACCATCTCGACCGAGGTGCGCACCATCGCCACCGCGTTCATCTTGCCGTTGCGCGTCTGCAGGCAATACAGCACGCCGCGCTCGATCGTGAATTCGAAATCCTGGATCTCTTTGTAGTGGCTTTCGAGACGGTCGCGCAATTGGTCGAGCTGGCGTGCCATCTCAGGCATCTCGACCGCAAGCTGATGGATCGGTTTTGGTGTGCGGATGCCGGCGACTACGTCCTCACCCTGCGCGTTCACCAGGTACTCGCCGAACAGCTTGTCTTCGCCGGTACCGGGGTTGCGGGTAAACGCCACGCCGGTCGCGGAATCGTTGCCGCGGTTGCCGAACACCATGGTGCAGACGTTAACTGCAGTGCCGTTGGCCATGTCCGGCGTGATCTTGAACTCGCGCCGATAGTCGACCGCACGCTTACCCATCCACGAACGGAACACCGCCTTGATCGCGATCTCCAACTGTTCGAACGGGTCTTCGGGAAACGGCCGGCCGGTATGCTCGGCAAACACCGCAAGAAAGCGATCGCTGATCTTTTTGAGATCGTCTGCCGACAGGCCGACATCTTCAGTAACGTGCGCCTCCTGTTTGACCGCCTCGAATTCGCGATCGAAGATCTCATCGGGCACCCCCATCGCCACCTTGCCGAACAGCTGGATGAAACGACGGTAGGCGTCATAGCCGAAGCGTGGATCGCCGGTCTGACGGATCTCGCCTTCGAGCGTCGCCGCATTCAGACCGAGGTTGAGGATCGTATCCATCATGCCCGGCATCGACATCGCCGAACCGCTACGCACCGAGACCAGCAGCGGATTGTCGGGGTTGCCGAAGCCCTTGCCGGTTTGCGACTCGACCTGCGCCATATGCAAGCGCACCTGGTCCATCATGTCGCCCGGCAGTTCCTTGCTGTCCGAATCGAGGTAATGCAGGCAGGCTTCGGTTGAAATCACGAACCCCGGTGGCACATTCAGACCAATCTGGGTCATCTCGCACAGGTTGGCACCCTTGCCGCCGAGCAGTTGCTTGTTCTTGCCGTCGCCTTCGGAAAACGCGTAAACCCACTGGTGTTGCGCCGTCTGCGCGTTCATTTCGTCTGAAGCCGTATTCACAGGATGTCTGCCCTTTTGTCATCTTTAGGTCTTGGGAATGCGTTAACTATTAGCACGCTTTGCTGTCGAAATTCGTTACAGACTGACGATTGGCGACGGATATATGTCGCATCAGTGATCAGGGTCAAATGCCGATACACACTGTGACGGCCGGCGGATCTTTCGCATGTTGCGATGCAACGAAACATCAACCCGTTTGTCGAACCTACACGCACCGAGACCGAGCGGAGGTAGCGCGGTTCGCACAACGATGGCGCAGGCACACGCACTGAAACACGCATACCGCGACAAATTGGCTGGCACGAAACCTGTTTACATAGATCAGGCAAGTTGAAGATGGATCGTGCAGCAAACTACCGCTCAGCCGGTTCAGCCACCAGCGAGGTCATCTGATGAGCACCCTAAGCGGCGTACCGCGACGCCCGGTTTTACTAGTCATTCTCGACGGCTTCGGTATCAATCCGGGCCGCCTGAACAATGCCGTCGCGGCCGCGCACACGCCCAATCTCGACGCCTATTTCTCGCGCTATTCGCACACCGCGCTGCACGCCTCCGGTCCTGCCGTTGGTCTGCCCGACGGCCAGATGGGTAACTCGGAGGTCGGCCACCTGACGCTCGGTTGCGGCAGCATCGTGCGCCAGGACGTGGTGCGCATCGACGATGCCATCGCCAACGGCGAGTTCGCGCGCAACCCGGCGCTGACCCAGGCAGTGGAACAGGCCGCCAAGAAGAAGCGCCCGCTGCACCTGATCGGACTGGTTTCGGACGGCGGCGTGCATTCGAGTCTTAATCATCTGGCAGCACTGATCGATCTGTGTCATCAGCACCGGGTCAAACCGCTGCTGCACATGATCACCGACGGCCGCGATACGCCGCCGAAATCGGCACCTCAGTTTCTGCCCGAAGTGGAACCGGCACTGCATGAAGCCGGCGGCGCGATCGCCAGCGTAACCGGCCGCTACTACGCCATGGATCGCGATAAGCGCTGGGACCGTACCGAACTTGCCTGGCGTGCCTTGATCCATGGCGAGGGCCAACACGCACTGTCTGCCGAGGGCGGCATCCGCGCGGCTCACGCAGCAGGCGACGGCGACGAATTCATTCAGCCGCTTCTGCTGCCGTCGTTCGAACCGATCCGCGGCGGCGATGAGGTGGTGTTCTTCAACTTTCGCAAAGACCGCCCGCGGCAATTGGTCGCAGCGTTGGGTCTGGACGACTTCGACGGCTTCGATCGCGGCGATACACCGCGCATCGACGCAACCTGCATGATGGCCTACGACAAGACCTACGGACTGCCCTACGCGTTCGAGCCCGAACGCCCGGCGGTCACGCTCGGCCAGGTGATCAGCGCGCACGGCGCGAAGCAGTTCCGTTGCGCCGAGACCGAGAAGTACCCGCACGTCACCTTCTTCTTCAACGGCCAGCGCGGCGAGCCGTATAGCGGTGAAGAGCAGGTCGTGATCCCGTCGCCCAAGGTCGATACCTACGATCACCAGCCCGCGATGAGCGCGCAGGCCGTGGCCGACCAGGTGATCGACGCAATCAAGCGCGACGAGTACGGCTTTATCCTGGTGAACTTCGCCAATGGCGACATGGTGGGACACACCGCAGTGCGCGATGCGGTGGTCGAGGCGGTCGAAACCCTCGACCGCGAGGTCGGCCGGGTGCTCGAAGCGGCGGTGGCCAACGATTATTCGGTGATCGTGACCGCCGACCACGGCAACTGTGAGGAGATGGTCGACCCGTTGACCGATGAGCCGCATACCCAGCATACCGTGTATCCGGTGCCGTGTATCGTCATCGACAACGAGACCTGGCAGCTATCGTGCGTCGGCGGCCTGTCGAATATCGCGCCAACCGTGCTGCAACTGATGGGGCTCGATCAGCCGGATACGATGACGGCGCGTTCGTTGCTGCTCAAACCGCTGAACGCGCCGTCGCGGGTCAAGCGCGACCCGTTCCACAGCGCCGCCGCTTGATGGCGACGCCCATAGGCAAACAAGCGGTCAGACTTCCGGCCGCATGTGCGGGAACAGCAGCACGTCGCGAATCGAAGGCGAATCGGTAAACAGCATCACCAGGCGGTCGATGCCGATACCCTCACCCGCCGTCGGCGGCAGGCCGTGTTCGAGTGCCCTGACGTAGTCGGCATCGAAGTGCATCGCCTCGTCGTCGCCGGCCTCTTTCTCTTCAACCTGACGGCGGAAACGCTCTGCCTGGTCTTCCGGGTCGTTCAACTCGGAGAACCCATTGGCAATCTCGCGACCGCCGACGAAGAACTCGAAGCGATCGGTAACGAACGGATCTGCGTCGTTGCGGCGTGCCAGCGGTGATACTTCGGTTGGGTAGGCGGTGATGAAGGTCGGGTCTTTCAACTCGTGTTCGACCGTCTTTTCGAAGATCTCGATCTGCACTTTGCCCAAGCCGTAAGTCGGCTTTACATCGATACCCAGGCGTTTCGCATGTGCGCTCGCCTTTTCCAGATCATCGAGGTCGTCGGTGCTGATGTCCGAGTTGTAGTGCAGGATCGCTTCCTTGACCGACATGCGGGTGAACGGCTTGCCGAAGTCGTATGTCTGGCCCTGATAGGAAACCACCGGATTGCCCAGGATATCGACGGCGATACCGCGCAGCAGTTCTTCGGTGCGATCCATCAGGTGACTGTAATCGACATACGCCTCGTAGAACTCGATCATCGTGAACTCGGGGTTGTGGCGCGCCGACAGGCCCTCGTTGCGGAAGTTGCGGTTGATCTCGAAGACCCGTTCAAAGCCGCCGACCACCAGACGCTTGAGATAAAGCTCGGGCGCGATACGCAGGTACAAGGCCATATCCAAGGCGTTGTGGTGAGTGACGAACGGACGAGCCGTCGCACCGCCCGGGATCACCTGCATCATCGGCGTCTCGACTTCGAGGAAGCCGGCGTCGACGAAGTAGCGACGGATGTAGTCGATGATGCGCGAGCGCATCACGAAGGTCTGACGCGCCTCCTGGTTGACGATCAGGTCGACATAGCGCTGACGATAACGCTGCTCCTGGTCGGCAAGCCCATGCCACTTCTCGGGTAGCGGACGCAGGGCTTTGGTCAGCAGTACGGCTTCATCGAGATAGATGTACAGATCGCCCTTGCCCGATTTGTGTACCGGCCCTTCGCCACCGACGATGTCGCCGATGTCCCAGCTCTTGATCTGGCTGGCCAGTTCTTCGGGCAGGCTCTTCTTGTCGACGTAAAACTGGATGCGCCCCGACATATCCTGGATGACCAGGAACGGTCCGCGCCGCGCCATGATACGGCCGGCCACCCGCGCACGCTGCGCCAGTTCTTCCAGTTCTTCTTTCGACTTGTCGCCAAGCCGGTCCTGCAGTTCCGCCGCGAGCACGTCGCGCCGGAAATGATTCGGGAAAGCGATGCCATTTTCGCGGATCACGGCCAGTTTTTCGCGGCGCTGCGCAATCAGTTTGTTTTCGTCCGCTTGGGTGTTGGCGTCTGTCATTTGTCCTTCAACCACTTAAATCTTGTGAATCCCGAGACCGACCTTACAGGCCGCTCTTCAGGCTCGCTTCGATGAACATGTCCAGGCCGCCGTCGAGTACGGCCTGGGTGTTGCCCGTTTCGATGTTGGTACGCAGGTCTTTGATACGCGACTGGTCGAGCACGTAGGAACGGATCTGGCTGCCCCAGCCGATATCCGATTTACTGTCTTCGAGTGCCTGCTGGCTCTCGCTGCGCTTTTGCATCTCGAGCTCGTACAGCTTGGCCTTGAGCTGTTTCATCGCTTGGTCTTTGTTCTTGTGCTGCGAACGGTCGTTCTGACACTGGGTTACGAGGCCGGTGGGATTGTGCGTGATACGTACCGCCGATTCCGTCCGGTTGACGTGCTGACCACCGGCACCGGATGCGCGGTACACATCGATACGCAGATCGGCCGGATTGATCTCGATCTCGATCGAATCGTCGATCTCGGGCGAGACGAATACCGAGCTGAACGAGGTATGCCGGCGGTTACCCGAGTCGAACGGGGACTTGCGCACCAGACGATGCACACCGGTCTCGGTGCGCAACCAGCCAAACGCGTAATCGCCTTCGAAACGGATGGTCGCACTCTTGATGCCGGCGACTTCACCCGGCGACACTTCCATCAGCTCGGTCTTGAAGCCATGCTGTTCGCCCCAACGCAGGTACATGCGCAGAAGCATCTCGGCCCAGTCCTGTGCCTCGGTGCCGCCGGAGCCTGCCTGGATATCGAGGAAGGCATTGTTGGCATCGAGTTCACCGGCGAACATGCGGCGGAATTCAAGTTCGGCAACGCGCTCGTCGAACGCGTCGACATCGGCCGCTATCGAGTCGACCGTGTCTTCATCGCCCTCTTCGACGGCCATTTCGAGCAGGTCGGCGCCGTCGCTCAGGCCGGCGGTGAGCTCGTCCATGTTGAGCACGACGCCCTCGAGCAGTGCGCGTTCCTTGCCCAGCGCCTGGGCGCGCTCCTGATCGTTCCAGATGTCCGGGTCTTCGAGTTCGCGCAGGACCTCGGTCAGGCGTTCTTTCTTGCCTTCGTAGTCAAAGATACCCCCTGAGAGACGACAACCGTCCCCTCAGATCGGCAATCTTGTTCGTGATGGGATTGATATCCTGCATGGCGCACCCCGGAAAATCTAAACCGGGCATTCTATCTCAACGGCCTGGCTTTACCCAACCGGCGCGGTCGGTGTTTCGATCGCGTGTCGGCTGATCCAATTCGACAGCAGCATGCTCAGCACGACGCTGGCGGCGAAGGCGTAGATGCCGATGCCGACATGTGCCTCGGCCAGCGCACCGAGCTTGATCGAGACCACCAGCAGGGCGACCACGAACACGTCGAGCATCGACCACTTGCTGTACACCGCCAGCCACTCCAGGTGGCGCCGGTGGCGCTCGCCCTGCGACGGGTCGAAGTTCCAGATCAGGAACAGCGCGATCAGTTTGAGGATCGGGAAGGCAACGCTGAACGAGCCGACCAACGCGAACAAGCCCCACTCCGCCTCCTGGGCCAGGGTCTGCAGTGCCGACAACAGGCTGACCGTGTTGCTGAAGAAGTAGAACTTCTCCAGCGTCAGGATCGGCGCCTGCAAACCGTACAGCAGCAGCGCCAACGACAGCAGCAGTCCCAGGTTGATGGCGATGCCGATACCCGGCCGCCGATAGGCGTAGCTGTTGGTAAAACTCATTCCTTGATCCGCTCCGCGATCCACTCGAGCTGCCAGCCTTGCTCGCCCTCGGCGGCGGCGAACGGTTCGCACACGCAGTAGCCGGCCAGCGCAGCCACCTCGCCGCCGATCAACAGGATCGGGATGCGTTCGCGCTCCCACGGCGGAATGTCGAACGACTGGGCCAATTTTTTGAATGACCGCGTGCCTTCGCGCCCGGCCGGCCGACAGCGCACATCGGCATGCCGGAAACCGACCTGCACCCGCCCGCTGTCCCACATCTGCCGACTGATCCCACCCAGGGCGGCAACCCGGCGCAGAACACCGAGACCGGCGGGTAAAACCACCTCGTCGCCTTGCCAATCGAACGGCTCGCCCGGCAGATCGAGCCGATGCTGCGCGACCACGTGGGCGTTGTCGCGGAAGCGGCGGATCGCCTGGTCACCGCACTCGATGGTCACGTCGGCATCGCTGCGCGCATCGCACAGTTGCGACAGGGCCTCGTCGAGCCGTGTCAGCGAAAGGCTCGGCAATGCATGCCCGCGCAACCACACGCGCAACAACTTGCGTGCCCTCGCCTTGGGCAACTCACGCAGCATCGACAGCCGCAATGCGCCATCGTCGGATTGCGCCGCCGCGAGGTCCGCTTCGGCGACGCCGAGTATCGTCTCGGCCGCGTCGGCACACAGCTCGGCGCTGCGCGCGATATTGTCGGCCGCCGCCGGCCAGCGCGCGCCGAGCATCGGCATGACCCGGTTGCGCAGGTAGTTGCGGTCGGCAACATCGATCGCATTGCTCGGGTCTTCGATCCAGTGCAGTCGCTTTTCGACGGCCCAGGCATGCAATGTGCGGCGTCGCAACTCGAGCAACGGTCGCGCGTGCCAGCGGTTCTGCCAACGGCGACATGCCGGCATCGCCGCCAGGCCCTCGACACCGGCCCCACGCAGCAGCTGCAGCAACAAGGTTTCGGCCTGGTCGTCGAGATGGTGTGCAGTCAGCAGCATGGCGTCGTCTTCTAGCGCATCGGCGATCGCCGCATAGCGTGCCACCCGCGCAGCCGCCTCGGGGCTCTCACCGGCCGACGGCCGGGCATCGACGCGTAGCGAGTGATAGGGAATGCCGCACCGCTCGGCAGTACGCGCGCAGTGTTGTGACCAGTTCGCCGATTCGGCCTGCAGGCCGTGGTCGATGTGGATCGCCGAGACCGGCGCCGGCAACGACGCGCGGATCTGTGCGATCAGGTGTAGCAGAACGGTGGAATCGACACCGCCGCTGAAGCCGACCCAGTAACGGGTCGGGGTGGGCAGCTCATCATGCAGATGCGCGAGCAGCCGCTGCGCATCGATAGTACATTCAGCTCGAGACGACACCGTACGACATCAGCCTCTCGTAGCGCAGCTCGAGCAGGCGGTCGATCGGTGCGTCGCGCACCTCATCGAGCGCTGCCAGCAACGCATCCTTGAGATTTCGGGCAACCGTATCCGGGTCGCGGTGTCCGCCGCCAAGCGGCTCGGGCACGATCTCGTCGATCAGGTCAAATTCCTTCAGGTGTTTGGATGTTATCGCCATCGCCTCGGCCGCCAGCGGCGCCTTCTCGGCGTCTTTCCACAGGATCGACGCACAACCCTCCGGCGAGATGACCGAGTAAGTGCTGTACTGCAGCATCAACAGGCGGTCAGCCACACCGATCGCCAGCGCGCCGCCCGATCCGCCCTCGCCGATCACGGTGGCGATGATCGGCACACGCAGGCCCGCCATCTCGAACAGGTTGCGCGCGATCGCCTCGCTCTGACCGCGCTCTTCGGCGCCCACCCCGGGATAGGCGCCGGGCGTGTCGATGAAGGTCAGTACCGGCATGTTGAAGCGCTCGGCGATCTTCATCAGGCGCAGCGCCTTACGATAGCCCTCGGGTCGCGGCATACCGAAGTTGCGACTGATCTTCTCTTTGGTATCGCGCCCCTTCTGGTGACCGATCACCATCACCGGCTTGCCGGCGATGCGCCCCAAGCCGCCGACGATCGCACGGTCGTCGGCGAATGCGCGATCGCCATGCAGTTCTTCGAAGTCGTCGACGATGCGCGCGACATAGTCGAGCGTATAGGGTCGCAGCGGATGGCGTGCGAGCTGCGAAATCTGCCACGGCGACAGGTTGGAAAAGATCTGCTCGGTCAGCGAGCGGCTCTTGCCCTCGAGGCGCTCGATCTCTTCCTGGATGTTGATTTCATTGTCATTACCGACCAGGCGCAGCTCTTCGATTTTTGCCTGGAGTTCGGCGATCGGCTGCTCAAATTCAAGAAAATCAAGATTCATCGTTATTGTGTGGGATAAGACCTTTGGCTAATCGCTAATGATAACCCAATGCGACCGGCCGAATCGTCCCGGCCGCACGTAAAGATCACCATGATCAACCCGATTGCGCGAAACCCATGGCCGAATCCCTGGTTTCGGGTACTGCTGCACGAAAACGCAGTTTCAGTGCGTCGCTTCCTAAAAGGCGATAGGCCTGACGCAGAAAACCGTCACCCGGCTTGATCCGCCACGCGCTGCCGAACTTGAGCAACACCTCGGCATCCGGCCGCTGGTAACGCAGGCGCACGTCGCAGCTACCATCGCGTACCGGTTCGAGCAGCCCTTTGAGCTCGCGTATGATCGCCTCGGTCGACAGACCGCGCTGCGCCATCGTCGTACTGCGCAACGTCAGCTCGATACTCGATGCTCGCACCAGGCGCGCGTCTTCGATACCGCCGACCTTGTCGGCGCGAATACTCAGCCCACCGCGATACTCATCGTGCACCAGGGTGCCTTCGACGATCAGCACCCGGTCGTTGGCGATCTCGTCGCGATACTTTTCGTAGGTTTCGCTGAACAGCGCCGCCTCGATACGCCCGGTCTTGTCATCCAGCAACACCGACGCCATCGTGCCACGCTGGGTGTTGCGTCGATTGACCGCGACCACCATGCCGGCGACCGTGACCTTCTTGCCGCCGCCGCGCCGACCGCGCGCCTCGCGCACGTCATCCAGGCTCAGCCGGGCGATCCGGCTGCTGATCAGGGCCTTGAGGTCGGCCGCGTAGAAATCGATCGGGTGCCCGGTAAGGTACAGGCCGAGCGTTTCTTTCTCGCCGGCCAGCCGCTGATCGTCGTCCCATTCCTCGATCTCGTCCGGCACGATGCCGGACACGGGTTCGACCGGTTCGGGTTCAGACATGCCGAACAGATCGTCCTGCCCCGCTGCCAGCATTGCCGCGTGCTGCTCGGCCATCTTCAGCGCCAACGGCAACTGAATCATCAGCGTGGCGCGATTCGCCCCCAGGCGATCCAGGGCACCGGCGCGGATCAGGGATTCGAGCACCCGCCGGTTGACCTTCTTCAGATCGATGCGCCGGCAGAACTCAAACATGTCGCGGAAGATGCCGTCGCGCTGACGTGCCTCGACGATCCCTTCGATGGCGCCCTCGCCGACGCCCTTGATGGCGCCGAGTCCGTAAACCACAGTGTCGTCGCCATCGATTGTGAACATGTAGCTGGAACGATTGACGTCCGGCGGCTCGACCTTCAGCTTCATCGCGCGGCATTCTTCGATGAAGGTCACGACCTTGTCGGTGTTGTCCATATCCGACGACAGCACCGCCGCCATGAACGCTGCCGGATAATGCGCCTTCAGCCACAAGGTCTGGTAAGAGACCAGCGCGTAGGCCGCCGAGTGCGACTTGTTGAAGCCGTAGCCGGCGAACTTCTCCATCAGGTCAAAGATATAGGTGGCGGTATCCTCTTCGACGCCGCGTGCCACCGCCCCCTTGCGAAAGATCTCGCCCTGCTTGGCCATCTCTTCCGGTTTCTTCTTGCCCATCGCACGCCGCAGCAGGTCGGCGCCGCCGAGCGTGTAGCTGGCGAGTACCTGGGCGATCTGCATGACCTGCTCCTGATACAGAATGACGCCGTAGGTCGATTGCAGGATGGGTTCGAGATCGGGGTGCGGGTAGACCACCTCCTGGATACCGTGCTTACGCGCGATGAAGTCGTCCACCATGCCCGACTGCAGCGGACCCGGGCGGAACAAGGCCACCAGTGCGGTGATGTCGTCGAAACAGTCGGGCTGCAACTTGCTGATCAATTGCTTCATGCCGGCCGATTCAAGCTGGAACACCGCGGTGGTCTCGGCGCTCTTGAGCAGCTTGAAGGCGTCGACGTCGTCGACCGGGATGGTCGCGATATCGATCAGCGCCTCGTTGGTCTTGCCCTTCTCGGCATTGATCGTCTTCAGCGCCCAGTCGATGATCGTCAGGGTACGCAGGCCGAGGAAGTCGAACTTGACCAGGCCGGCCGCCTCGACGTCGTCCTTGTCGTACTGCGTGACCAGGTTGGTGCCGTCGGCTTCGCAATACAGCGGGCTGAAATCGGTCAGCTTGCCCGGTGCGATCACCACGCCCCCGGCGTGCTTGCCGGCGTTACGCGCCAAACCCTCGAGCTGCTTGGCCATATCGATCAGCTGAGTGATCTCTTCGTCGGTCTCGTAGGCCTGCTTAAGGTCTTCACTCTCCTGCAGCGCTTTGTCGAGCGTCATGCCGATCTCGAACGGCACCATCTTGGCGACGCGATCGGTGAAGCCATAGGCATGACCGAGCACGCGGCCGACGTCACGCACGACTGCCTTGGCGGCCATCGAGCCGTAGGTGATGATCTGCGACACCGAATCGCGACCATACTTGCGCGCCACGTAGTCGATAACGCTGTCGCGCTTGTCCATGCAGAAGTCGACGTCGAAGTCGGGCATCGACACACGTTCGGGATTGAGGAAGCGCTCGAACAGCAGGTCGTGTTCCAGCGGATCGAGATCGGTGATCTTCAAGGCGTAGGCAACCAGCGATCCGGCGCCCGATCCGCGCCCCGGACCTACCGGCACGTCGTTGTCCTTGGCCCACTGGATGAAGTCGGCAACGATCAGGAAGTAGCCGGGAAATCCCATGTTGATGATAACGTCGAGTTCGATCTCGAGACGTTCATCGTACGGCTTGCGCTTCTCAGTGAAATCGTCGGCGTCGCGATCGAGGATACGATCGAGTCGCCATTCGAGACCCTTGCGCGATTCCTCGCGAAAGAACTCGTCGATCGTCATGCCCTGCGGGATCGGGAAGTCCGGCAGGAAGTTCTTGCCGAGCGTGATCTCGAGATTGCAGCGCTTGGCGATCTCTACCGTGTTTTGAATGGCCTCGGGGATGTCGGAGAACAGCTCCGCCATCTCCTGCGGCGAGCGCAGGTATTGTTGCTCGGAATACTGCTTGGTGCGCCGCGGATCGTCGAGGGTGCGCCCCTCGTGGATACACACGCGCACCTCATGTGCGGCGAACTCGTCGGGGCGCAGAAAACACACGCCGTTGGTCGCGACGACCGGCACGGCCTTCTCTGCCGCCAGTGCAACGCTCGCGTGCAGGCAATCCTCTTCGTCGGTGCGCCCGGTTCTGACCAGTTGCAGGTAGTAGCGATCACCGAACAGGGCCAGCCAGTCATCCAGCCGCTGCTCGGCCAGTTGGCGGTTTCCGGATAGCAGTGCACGTCCGACATCGCCCTCTCGACCACCCGACAAGGCAATGATGCCGCGCGTACTTTCCGGCGTGAACCACTCACGATGCATCATCGCGCGGCCGAGGTGCTGACCTTCACGGTAGCTGCGCGAGACCAGTTCGGTAAGGTGCCGGTAGCCCTCGTTGCTTTGTACGAGCAGCACCAGGCGGTCAGGCTTCTGCGCATCATCCGGATTGTGAATCCAGGCATCGACGCCGCCAATCGGTTTGACGCCCGCCGCGATGGCCGCCTTGTAGAAGCGCACCAAGGCAAACATGTTCGATTGATCAGTCAGCGCGACCGCCGGCATGCCCTGCTCGGCCACCCGCGCGACCATCGGCTTGATGCGCGCAACACCGTCCACCAGCGAGTACTCGGAATGCACATGCAGGTGGACGAATTCGGCTGACATACGGCGATTCGGGACCTAGGTGGGGTCAGAAGAGCGAACAGGATACCGTGCCGCGGCATGGGCTTCCAGCACCGTTTGCATGCCCGGGTCACGCATTGGAAGATGCAAAGATCGAGCGCAGTTATTGCTTAGATATCAAATGACTACGACATCTTTCCCGGATCGAGCACCATGCTGCGCTTGATCCGAGCGTGCGTTATGCCAGTAGCTTGCGAACCGGCCCGAACGAGCGCCGATGGATCTCGCTGATGCCCAGTGCCTGCAAGGCTTCGAGGTGCTTCTTGGTCGGATAACCCTTGTGTATCGCCAGGCCGTAGCCGGGATAGCGCGCGTCCAGTTCGACCATTTCACGGTCGCGCACGACCTTGGCAATAATCGACGCGGCCGAGATGCAGGGCTCGCTTCCATCGCCGCCCACGATCGCCTCGGCACTGCACGGCAGGTGCTTGGGGAGCTTGTTGCCATCGACCAGGGCGTGGCCGGGTGCCACGGCCAGTGCAGCGACCGCGCGCTGCATGGCCAGCAGACTGGCGTGCAGGATGTTCAGTTCGTCGATTTCGGCCACTTCGGCGCGTCCCACGGCCCACGCCAGCGCCTGATCACAGATCTGTGGATACAAGGCCTCGCGCTTCTTCTCGCTGAGCTTTTTCGAGTCGGCCAGGCCGGCGATCGGCCTGTTTGGATCGAGGATCACGGCCGCCGCCACAACCGGTCCGGCCAACGGACCGCGGCCGACCTCATCAACGCCGCACACCAGAACTTCAGACAATGCCCCGCTCCTTCATCAATGCAATGACTGCCGCCGCGGCTTCACGATTGGTATCCGAGCGCATCGACTGGTGTATCTCGGTATAGCGCGCTGCGATGCGCTCGCGCAGAGCGTCGTCTTGAAAGAACCGACGCAGTGGCGGCAGCAGGTGTTCCGGCTCGCAATCGTGTTGAATCAGCTCCGGCGCGAGTCGCTCGTCCGCCAACAGATTGGCCATTGCGACGTGCGGCACCTTGACCAGTTTCAACAGACGCGCCAACCAATAGGTGGCGGCCTGCACCTTGTAGCCGACCACCATCGGACGTTTGCTCAGCAGGCCTTCAAGCGTCGCCGTACCCGAAGCGGTCAGCACCACATCGCCGGCGGCCATCGCGCTGCGCGCATCGCCGACCACGACCTGTGCATCGAGCGACGGCGTATAGCGTTGCCGCTCCGCCATCAGCAAATCGCGTGTGCTGTCGTTGATCAGCGGCACCACGACGCGCAGGCCGTCGATCTCGCGCTGCAGTACCTGCGCGGTCTGCAGAAACGGTCGCGCCAACCGCCCGACTTCGCCACTGCGACTGCCGGGCAACACGGCGAGCACCGACGCGTCACCCGGTATACCGAGGCGTTCACGCGCACCTGCCCGATCGGGACGCAGCGGCATCTCGCCCGCCAACGGGTGTCCGACATAGTGAGCCGACACCTGGTGACTTTCGAGAAAGGCATTTTCGAACGGAAAGATCGTGAGCAGCAGATCGACCGCTCGGCGAATGGTCTTGACCCGACTGGTACGCCAGGCCCATACGGTCGGGCTGACATAGTGCACCGTCGGTATCCCGCGTTCGCGCAATCGCGTTTCGACCGTGAGATTGAAGTCCGGCGCATCGACACCGATGAACAAAGCCGGCGGCGTGTCGCGCCAGCGCGCGAGAATCTGGCCACGCAGGCGTAGTAGCCGCGGCAGATGATGCAGCACCTCGAACAGTCCCATCACCGATAAGCTGTCCATCGGCTCCCACTGGTCGATCCCTTCGTTCATCATCAAGGGACCGGCCACCCCTTCAAACTGGAGCTGCGGCATTTCAGCCTTGAGTGCGCGCATCAAGCCGGCCGCGAGCAAGTCGCCTGAAGGCTCCGCGGCAATGATACCGATGCGCAACGGCTGCATGGGCTGGGGTCTGAACCGATTCAGCGAACGATGCTGCGTTCGCTGGCCTCGAGGAAGTCCGCCATGATGCGCAATTCCTCGCTGGCATCGGCGGCAGCCACAATCTGCGTGCGTGCCTCAGCCAACGGCAGACCGCTGTGGTAGAGCGTGCGGTAGGCCTGTTTGATCGTTGCAAGCTGGTCGGCGCTGAACTTGCGGCGACGCAGCCCCTCGCTGTTGATGCCGTGCGGCTTGGCGGGATGGCCACCCACCATGACATACGGTGGTACGTCTTTGCTGATCACGCTGCCCATCGCAGTGAAACAATGTTTCCCGACGTGGCAGAACTGGTGAATGATGCTGAATCCGCCAAGGATCGCCCAATCGTCGATATGTACATGCCCGCCCAGCGAGGCGGCATTGGCCATGATGGTGTTGTCACCGATACGGCAATCGTGCGCGATGTGGGCATAGGCCATCAGCAGGTTGTCACTGCCGATCGTGGTCAACGATTCGTCTTGCGTGGTGCCGCGGTGGATGGTGACGAACTCGCGGATCTTGTTGCGATCGCCGATCTCGAGAAACGTCTGTTCGTGCCGCTCGTATTTCTTGTCCTGCGGGTCTTCGCCGATCGACGCAAACTGATAGATCAGGTTGTCGCAACCGATAGTGCATGGACCGTTGATGACGACGTGCGAACGAATCTCGGTACCCTTACCGATCTTCACACCGGCGCCGATCACCGCGAAGGGGCCGATACTGACGCCCTCATCGATCTGCGCTGACGGATCAATTACCGCACGCGAATCGATCACACTCACAGGTTCCGCGCGGTGCACATGATCTCGGCAGAAGCTACGACACTGCCGTCGACTTTGGCCTCGGCAGAAAACACCCATATCTCGCGCTTGTGCTTGAGCACTTCGACTTCGAAGATGAGTTGGTCGCCGGGCACCACCGGGCGCTTGAAGCGCGCTTTGTCCACGCCGACCAGGTAATAGATGGCCTCTTTCGGCACATCGGCGCTTTCCATTGCCAACAGGCCAGTTGCTTGCGCCATGGCCTCGATCAGCAGCACGCCCGGCATCACCGGTTTGCTGGGAAAGTGTCCCTGGAAAAACGGCTCGTTGATCGTTACGTTCTTCATCGCCACCAGACGTTTGCCCGGCTCGCTCTCGAGTACCCGATCAACCAGCAGAAACGGGTAACGATGCGGCAGCAGGCTTTGAATTTGCTGAATATCCATGGCGTCTAACGCAACCTCCGGAAACTCTTTATCTTTGCTATTTGTCGTACCGGCAGGCAGCCGGTCTCACCCTTGTTGCTCTTTTTGCTCACGCAGCGCCGCAACTTCCTGTTCGAGTGATTTTATCCGTCGAACCATATCATCCAGTTGGCGCAAGCGGGCGAAATTCTTCAGCCAGACCGCATGCTCCATGGCAGGAATGGTGCCCGTATAGACGCCGGGCTTTTTGATCGAACGCGTGACCGAAGTAACGCCGGACACGTGCACATGATCAACCAATTCGACATGACCGGTCACGCCGGCACCACCGGCGATCGTACAGTAGGCGCCGATATGCGATGAACCGGCAATCGCCGAACGCCCAGCCATCGCGGTATGTTCACCCAGGTAAACATTGTGCGCGACGTGCACCTGGCTATCGATCTTCACACCGTTTTGAAGCACGGTATCCCCGATCGCACCGCGATCGATCGACGAGCATGAACCTACCTCGACATCGTCGCCGAGTACCGCCCGACCGATCTGCGGCACTTTCACCCATGCCCCATCATCGTTGGCCAGGCCAAACCCGTCGCCGCCGATCACTGCGCCGGGATGAATCAGGCAGCGCTTGCCAAGCTGCGTATCGCTGCCGAGGGTTACCATTGCCACCAGACGGGAGCCGGCACCGACCACCGAACGGTCCAGCAGCACGCACCCCGGCCCGATCACCACGTCGTCTTCAATAACGACATTGGCGCCGACATAGCTGTTGACCCCGATATGCGCGCTGTCTGCCACCGTTGCCGTATCGTGTACAAAGGCGCCCACGGCAGCACCAGGCGAGACAGCCTCCGGCGGGTACAGCGCGGTGACGACTCTGGCGTGCGCAAGGTAAGGATTGTCGGCGACCAGGCAATCGACGTTGCAACGCTCGGCATCTTCTGCGGCGAGAATCACGGCCGATGCCCTGGTGGTATCGAGATAGGTTCGATAACGCTTGTTGGCGAGAAACGAGATCGCGCCCTCTTCGGCATCCTGCAGCGTCGCCACATGGTTTATCAACCGGTGCGGATCGCCACGCAGTTCCGCTCCGGTGAGTTCACTCAAGGCCTGTAAAGTGAACTCCACGCAACCTCCGTATCAATCGCTTGCCACAGCAAGTTCGCGCATTCTGGCGAGGACCTTGTCGGTGATGTTGGCGCGCTCGGATGCCCAGGTCACGCCGCTTTCCAGCACGATATCGAGGTTCTCGGCCTTGGCGACTTCCGCAATCACCTCGGACAACACGCGGCGCAGCCGATCCATTTCGGCACTCATGCGCAAGCGGCGATCACTCTCGAGTTCTTCTTTCGCGTTGCCCAAGCGAAGCTTGCGCGAACGGATATCGCGCTGCAGGCTTTTCGCTTCCGGGTCGGTCATTAACTCGCGATCTCGCTCGAGTTTCTCTTCGAGTTGGGTGATCTGGCTATCCTGTTCTGCGATCTTCTGTTCGCGCGCAGAGAACTCGGATTTGATCTTCTGACGAACCTCGGCGACCTGTGGCGCTTCGGTCTGCAGACGAATAACGTTGACGACGGCAACCGTAACCTCTGCCGCATTGACGTACGCCGGCAACAGGCATACCGCCAAGCCGAGCAATGCAAACCAGCGCCTGATCATCATCACACCTCCAGCCAATCAGAAGGTCGAACCAAACGAGAACTGAAACGATTCTTTCTCGTCCTGGCTGTCTGTTTTCAATGGGAACGCGTAGCTGATGGTCAACGCACCGATCGGCGACAACCAAGACAATCCCAGGCCCGTCGAATAGCGGAACTCATCGGGATCGAAGAAATCATCGTCGGTGTCCACCACGCTACCGAAGTCAACGAACGCCGCCAGACGCAAGGTATCGCTCTTCTTCACGAACGGCGGCGGGAACAACAGTTCGAGGCTACCGGCGTACATGGCGTTGCCGCCCAGCGGGTCCTCTTCGGAATCGCGCGGGCCGATCGAGCGCGAGGCATAACCACGCACACTGCCCGGACCGCCGCCGAAGAAGTTTTCGAAGAACGGCAGCTTCTCGGTATCGCCATAACCGTCGCCATAACCGATCTCGCCGGCCAACGACACGACGACATCACCGCCAAGCGGCCAATAACGTCGGTGTTCGTACGAAATCTTGTAGTACGTCAGGTCACTACCCGGTACGGAGGCCTCGGCATACAACGACTGCAAGGAACCCTCGTTCGGGAACAGGGCCGTATCGCGCGAGTCGTGGCGCCAACTCAGGTTGACCTCGAAGTTGAGGAAGGTATTGCCTTCGCGGTCTTCGAACGCCTCGATCTCGTTGGACGGGTTCTCACCCAGTTCGAAATCGATATGGTGGATCGACGCGCCGAAGTTGAAGCGGTTGAATTCGCTCAACGGGATGCCGAACGTCATACCGAGAACGCCGTCGTCGGTTTTGTAGTCCGCGGTATCCAGATCGTCGAAATCGGTGGTGCGGTAGCTGATGTCGAAGCCGCGGCTGATACCGTCGATCGTGTAGTAGGGATTCAGATAGGAGATCTGGTAGTGCTGGTTGGCATCACTGGTCTTGAACGCCAACGACACTTTTTTGCCGGTACCGGCAAAGTTGTCCTGGTTGATCGCAGCATTGACCACCAGGCCATCAGACTGCGAGAAACCGACACCGGCCAGCAACGAGCCTGACGGCTTTTCGTCGACACTGACATTGATATCGACTTCGTCGGCAGAACCCGCGACGGTCGGTGTCTCGACGGACACATTGTCGAAGTAACCTGTACGCTGCACGCGCTCGCGCGACAGCTTGAGCTTCTCGCCTGAGAACCATGCCGCCTCCATCTGACGGAACTCACGGCGCACCACCTCGTCGCGGGTACGCTGGTTGCCGCGGATGTTCAGGCGACGCACATAGGCGCGCTTGCCGGGATCGACGAAGAAGGTCACGGCGACGGTTTTGTTCTCTTCGTCGATCTCGGGGATGCTGTTGACGTTGGCGAACGCATGCCCGAGATCGGACAGCTGTGCCGATATGCGGTCACTACTCTCGACAATGTCTTTGCGCGCAAACGGCTGACCGCGCTTCAGGTGGATCAGCGGGAAGTATTCCTCGGGCTCGCCGACCAGATCGCCGGCCAGGCGAATGTCGCTGATGGTGAACACATCCCCTTCAGCGATGTTGATCGTGATGTAGATATCCTGCTTGTCGGGCGTGATCGTGACCTGCGTCGAGTCGATCTTGAAGTTCACGTAGCCACGGTCAAGGTAATAGGAACGCAGCGTTTCGAGGTCGCCGGCGAGCTTCGGCCGCGAGTATTGGTTGTCTTTGGTCAGGCGCGACAACCAACCACCGGTCGACAGTTCGAACTCGTCAAGCAGGTCTTCCTCGTCGAACGCCGTGTTGCCGACGATGTTGATCTTCTTGATCAAGGCCGTTTCGCCTTCGACCACATCGATATCGATCGCGACCCGGTTACGTTCCAGCGGCGTCACCGTCGACGTCAGTTTGACCGCGTACTTGCCCTGGTTGTAGTACTGCCGCTGCAGTTCCTGTTCGATGCGGTCGAGTACCGAGCGTTCGAAGGTTCGACCCTCGGCGAGGCCGATGTCTTTCAGGCCTTCCTTGAGCGCATCGGTGTCGATCGATTTGTTGCCGGAAAAGTTGATTTCGGAGATGGCCGGTCGCTCGGTCACGATAACCACGAGCACGTCACCGTGCTTTTCGAGGCGCACATCCTTGAAAAAGCCGGTTTTGTACAGCGCCCGGATGATGTCCGCGGTGTGGTCGATATCGATGACATCGCCCGGCTTGACCGGCAGATAATTGAACACCGTGCCGGCGGTGATGCGCTGCAATCCTTCGACGCGGATGTCGTTGATACGGAAACCGTCAGCGATGGCGTGGGTGGCACATCCGAGCAGTAACAGAATAACCCAGAATCTTGCCCGCATATGCTCTCTCTTGTTTACCGGTTTCCTGTTTTTATTGCACCCGCACGTAAGAAAGTGCCGGCCACGTAAAGCCGGGGATTATACGGTATCGGCCCGGGCAAAAGTAGGCTCGGTAACGGCCCTCAATCCATTATGCGAAGGATGTCGACATAGAACGCCAGCGACATCAGCCCGAGCAACAGCAGCAGCCCGATTTTCTGGCCCTGCAGCATTGCAGATTCCGACAGCGGACTGCCCTTGATGCCTTCGATGGCGAAATACAGCAGATGACCGCCATCCAGCACCGGCACCGGCAACAGGTTCAACACGCCCAGGCTGATACTCACGATCGCCAGGAACTTCAGGAAGTAGACAAAGCCGATACTGGCGGTCTTGCCGGCGGCATCGGCAATCGTGATCGGCCCACTGAGGTTGTGAATCGAGGCCTGCCCCGTCACGATCCGCCACATCACCTTCAGCGTCAGCAAGGAATATCGGCCGGTTTCCGCAACGGCTGCCGGAAAGGCTTCGCCGATCCCCAAGCGATACTCGGCATGGAAATGCGCCTCCTCGGCCTCGGTCATCTGGTAGCGCTCGTTGCGTGCACCGATCCGCCCGACCACAGCGCCGTCTTTCTGCGCAAACGGTGCAGGCGTCAGTTCAAAAGAGACACTCGCACCATCACGATCCACAACCAGATCAATCGCCTGACCGGGACGCTGCTGGACGTAATCGACCCATGTCCCCCAGTACTCAATCGGCTTGCCGTCAACCGTCACAATGCGATCACCGGTGCGCACACCGGCCTGATCGGCGACTTCACCTTCGATGATCTCGCCAAACACCGCCGGAACCGGATAGGGCTCACGGTCGAGACCCAGGTGCGCCATCAGGTTCTTGGTTTGCGACAGATCGCCGACGTCGCTGGAGGGCATCACGCGCACCTGTTCATTGCCCGCAGCGTCGCGCACTCTGATCTTAAGTTCCGGCGCGCCGACGGATTCGGTCGCGATTTTCTCAATCGCCGAACTCCAGATCGGGGTGGCTTCGCCGTTTACCGAGACAATCTCGTCACCAACCTGCAGACCGGCCCGTTGCGCCGGGCTGTTGGGTTCGACCGCGCCGATCCACGGGCGCAGCCCGGTATCGCCGAGCGCCATCACCCCCCAGAAGGCGACGATCGCGAACAGAAAATTGAACAGCGGCCCGGCCACCACGACCGCCGAGCGCACCCACAACGACTGCCGGTTGAACGCCCGTTTCGCCTCTTCCGGCGCCACCGGGCCTTCGTTCTCGTCGAGCATCTTGACGTAACCGCCCAGGGGGATGGCGGCGATCACGTATTCCGGCGCATCCGGTGAGGTCTGGCGGCGCCACAAAGGACGGCCGAAGCCGATCGAGAAGCGTAGCACCTTGACGCCGAGCTTGCGCGCGACCCAGAAATGGCCAAATTCGTGGATCGCCACCAATACGCCGACGGCCACGATAAATGCCAGAATTTTAAAGAGAATATCGTCCATTCGCTTATCAGACCGTGAATGCTGCCTGTTGTTCCGCTATCGTACGAGCCTGCCTGTCTACCGCCAACAGCGCCTCCATATCAACGGCCTCGCCATGCGGGAATTCGCCCAAAGTCCGCTCGACCACGTCCGCGATCTCGGTGAAGCCCAGGCGCTTGTCCAGAAACAAGGCGACAGCGACTTCGTTGGCGGCATTCAACACCGCCGGTGCGGTCCCACCGGCCGCGACCGCCTCGAAGGCCAGCCGCAGGCACGGGAACCGGGTCAGATCCGGCGGTTCGAAGTCGAGCCGCGCAACATCGAACAGGTCAAGCGAACCGACGCCCGAGCTGTGCCGCTGCGGCCAGGCCAGCGCGTGGGCGATCGGCGTGCGCATATCGGGATTACCGAGCTGAGCCAGCACAGAACCGTCGCTGTATTGCACCATCGAGTGAATCACGCTCTGTGGATGCACCACCACCTGGATCTGGTCCGGCCTGGCATCGAACAGCCAGCGCGCCTCGATCACCTCCAGGCCTTTGTTCATCATCGTCGCCGAATCGACAGAGATCTTGCGCCCCATGTCCCAGTTCGGATGGGCACAGGCCTGTTCCGGGGTAACCGCGCGCAGTTCATCAAGCCGGCGCTCACGGAAAGGGCCGCCCGACGCCGTCAGCAGAATCCGCTCGACACCGACCTGCTCCAGACCATCGGAAAAATTCGGTGGCAGGCACTGAAATACCGCATTGTGCTCACTGTCGATCGGCAGCACGGTCGCGCCGTGAGCCTGTACCTCGGCCATGAACAATGCACCGGACATGACCAGGGCTTCCTTGTTCGCCAACAGCACTCGCCGTCCGAGACGAACCGCCGCGAGGGTCGGCAGCACACCCGCCGAACCGACGATCGCCGCCATGACGTCGCTGGCCTCCGGGTGGCACGCAACCGCCTCCAATCCGGCCGGGCCGGCAAGCACCTCGATCCGCAGGCCCTCTGCCGACAGCAGCTCGCGCAATGTGGCAGCTGCCTGCTCATCCGCCATCGCGACCAGCTCAGGCCGGTAGCGACGGCATTGTTCCAGCATCCCCTGCACATCGCGGTTGGCGCTCAGCGCCACAACCCGATAGCGATCCGGGTGACGCGACACGACATCCAGGGTGCTCTGCCCGATCGAGCCGGTCGAGCCGAGGATCGCAATCCCTCTCATGCAATCCCGCCCAGCACGGTGATGCCCAGGGCGAACACCGGCGCGGCCGCCAGCAGGCTGTCGATGCGATCGAGCACCCCGCCGTGTCCGGGCAACAGGTTGCCGCTATCTTTGACACCCGCTTCGCGTTTGAGGCGGCTCTCCCATAGATCACCGCCAATCGAGACCGCGGTCACCAAAACGCAGAGCAGGATCAATCCCAACAGCGGCTGGGAACCGGTCACATCGGTAAACACGAGGATCGACGCACTGACCACTGCCCCGACTGCAGCGCCGATGGCTCCCGCCCAGGTCTTGCCGGGGCTGACGATCGGTGACAGCTTGGTCTTGCCGAATGCGCGACCGGCAAAATAGGCACCCGAATCGGCGACCCAGATCAGGATCATCAGGAACAGCACCAACCGCGGACCGTAGGGATCGGACGCGTGCAGGCTCACGATCGACAGCCATGCGGCAACCAGCACCAGGGCACCCATCACCAGGATCGCAAAGCGCGGCCGGTCTGCCGCTTCGAGCGGCTTGCGCCGCGCGACCAGCAGCACCGTTACCAGTATCCACCAGATGCTCAACACGCCCTGCACGATCAACAGTTGATCGGCTGTGACGAACTGCCAGGCCAACCACAGTGCGCCACCAACCACGGCCATGTAGGCAACCAGCGGCAGCGGGCCGTTCAGCTTCGCCAGGCGCCCCATCTCGCGCGCACCCAGCAACACGATAGCGCCGAGGATCACCGCCAGAATGCGGGTATCGAGATACAGCACGCCCGCCACCACCAGCGGAACGAGTACGGCAGCGGTGACCACGCGCTGCCAGAGCATCAGCGTGCGCTTTCCAGTTGCGCCCCGGTCTTGCCGAAGCGACGCTGGCGCGATCCGAACTCGGCAACCGCCTTGCGGAACTCGGCGGCATCGAAATCGGGCCACAATACCGGTGTGAAATACAGTTCGGTATAGGCGCAGTGCCACAGCAGAAAATTGCTGATGCGCAGTTCGCCACCGGTGCGGATGAACAGATCGGGATCGGGTTGATCGCCCAAGGCAGTGGACCGGGCGAACAGCTCTTCGTTGATGTCGTCGGGTGTCAACTCGCCACTTTGCACGGCGGCAGCAAGTTTGCGAGCAGTCTCGGTAATGTCCCAACGTCCGCCGTAGTTTGCCGCAATCTGCAGAACGAGCCGCTTGTTGTCGCGGGTCTTGTCTTCGGACTCGCGAATGCGTTTTTGCAGTTTTTGGGGAAAGGCAGAGATATCGCCGATGACGCGGAGCCGGATGTCATTACTCTGCATGCGCTTCACTTCACGCTGCAGCGCGCTGAGGAACAACTCCATCAGCATGTTGACTTCGGTTTTGGGCCGCCGCCAGTTCTCGCTGCTGAAGGCGAACAAGGTCAGCACCTTCACACCGTGCTGAATGCACTCTTCGATCGTGCTGCGCACGCTCTGCACACCCGCACGGTGTCCGGCGTGGCGCGCCTGACCACGTGCTTCGGCCCAGCGACCGTTGCCGTCCATGATGATCGCCACGTGCTCCGGCACCGCGCCGGAGACGGCGGGACTCCCCATTGTCTCAGTATCGCCGGTCATGTCTGCTGCGCGGCGTTACACCGACATCAGGTCTTTTTCTTTCTTCTCCAGCAGTTCGTCGATTTCCTTGACGTGCTGATCGGTCAGTTTCTGGATGATCTCCTGACCACGACGCTCGTCGTCTTCGGAAATCAGCTTGTCCTTGACCAGCGCTTTCAAATCGTTGTTTGCATCGCGACGGATGTTGCGCACGGCGACCCGCGCCTGCTCCGCTTCGTGACGCACGATCTTGGTCATGTCACGCCGACGTTCTTCGGTCAACGGCGGCATCGGCACGCGAATCAGGGTGCCGGCACTGTTGGGATTGAGACCCAGATCGGACTCCATGATCGCTTTTTCAACCGCACTCACCATCTGCTGCTCATACGGCTGCACGGTGATCGTACGTGCATCCTCGACACCCACGTTGGCCACCTGCTTGAGCGGCACGTCGGAACCGTAGTACGAGACAACGAGATGGTCCAAAAGGCTCGGATGCGCCCGACCGGTACGCACCTTGGCCAGGTTTTCGCCCAGCGCATCGACACTCTTGCCCATCCGCCCGGCCGCATCTTTTTTAATGTCGTCGATCATGACTCCTCTCCAGTCGAAACGAGGGTGCCTACGGACTCCCCGCGAACGACGCGCTGCAAAGCGCCTTCTACATTGATGTTCATTACGCGCAGGGGCATGTTCTGCTCCTTGCAGAGTACCACCGCCGTGGCATCCATCACCGCCAAACCTTCGCGCAACACCCGATCGTAACTCAGGCGCGGGTAAAACTCCGCACCCGGGTCCTTCTTCGGGTCGGCCGAGTACACCCCATCCACCTTGGTCGCCTTGATCATGACATCGGCGCCAATCTCAATTGCGCGCAGGCTGGCGGCTGAATCGGTGGTGAAGTACGGGTTGCCGGTGCCGGCCGAAAGGATGACCACGCGCCCGGCCTGCAGATGACGCACCGCTTCGTCGCGGCTGTAGTATTCGCAGACCTGATCGATGCGGAACGCCGACATAGTACGCGCATCGATGCCCCGTTTGCGCAAGGCATCCTGCATCGCCAGCGAATTCATGACGGTGGCGAGCATGCCGATGTGATCGCCGGTAACGCGGTCGAAACCGCCACCGGCGAGGCCTGCACCGCGAAAGATATTGCCGCCGCCGATCACCAGCGCGACCTGGATCCCCATCTCGATGAGTTCCGCCACCTCGCCGGCCACACGTCCGAGGATGTTGGAATCGATACCGAAGTCGCCGTCGCCCATCAGGGCTTCGCCGCTCAATTTGAGGAGGATTCGTCGGGGAACTGTGTCGTCAGGCATGAGAACCCGCTTGTTGGTTGATTGAGCAGTCAGTTTACCGCGCAGCTGAAGCAAACGGCCCGCTTGATGGCGGGCCGTTTGTACCGAGCTTACTCGCCGCGGGCTGCCGCGGCCTGGGCCATGACTTCCTCACGGAAGTCTTCGACCTTTTTCTCGATGCCTTCACCGACTTCGAAGCGCTTGAAGCCGTTGATGGTTGCACCTTTCGCCTTCGCCAGCTTACCCACGGTAGTATCCGGGTCCTTCACGAAAGGCTGGCCGAGCAGCGTGATCTCGTTGACGAACTTGCGCATGCGGCCCTCAACCATCTTCTCGATGATGTTGTCCGGCTTACCGCTGTCTTTGGCCTGTGCCTCGGTGATCTCACGTTCCTTGGCAAGCTTCTCGGCCGGGACTTCGTCTTCGCTCACGCACACCGGGTTGCTAGCCGCGATGTGCATCGCGATATCGCGACCCAGCTCTTCGTCACCGCCGGTGATGTCGACGACGACACCGATGCGCACGCCGTGGCTGTAGCTAGACAGGTCGCCCTGCGCAGCCGTACGGGTGAAACGGCGTACCGCCATGTTCTCACCGATCTTCGATACCAGACCCTGGCGGGCTTCTTCGATCGTGGTGTCTTCGCCTTCGTGCAACGGCAGAGCCATCAAGGCTTCGACGTCGGCGACATCGCTGTTCAACGCGCGATCTGCGACCGCGTCGGCGAACGACTTGAAGTTGTCGTCTTTGGCGACGAAGTCGGTTTCGCAGTTGACCTCGACCATGACCGATGCTTTGCCGTCGCCGCTGGTGGCGATAACGATCACACCGTCGGCCGCGGTACGCCCGGCTTTCTTGGCCGCTTTCGCCTGGCCGGACTTACGCATGTTTTCGATGGCGGCTTCGATGTCGCCGTTGGTCTCGGTGAGCGCCTTTTTGCACTCCATCATGCCAGCGCCGGTGCGCTCGCGCAGTTCTTTAACGAGAGAAGCAGTGATCGCCATGCTCTTTACCTCAATTCTGGAATTTCGCTGATAACAAACGACCCCCGGCCGGCGAACCGGTCAGGGGCACATCGTCATGACGTGACGGCGCTGACCGTTAGCCTGCTGCCGTGTCCGCCGTTTCGCTGCGACCGGCTGCAGCCGCGGTAGCGGCCGCCGCACGACCTTCAAGGATCGCTGCGGACGCACCCTGCACGTACAGTTGTACGGCACGGATCGCATCATCGTTGCCCGGGATGACGTAATCGATATCTTCCGGATCGTTGTTGGTATCCACCACACCGATCACCGGAATACCGAGCTTCTTGGCTTCGGCAATAGCGATTTTCTCATGGCCGGTATCAACTACGAACAGCGCGTCGGGCAGACCGTTCATCTCTTTGATACCACCCAGGCTGCGGTCGAGTTTCTCTTTCTCTCGCGTCAGGGTCAGCGCTTCTTTTTTATGGAAACGAGCCGCCATGGAGCCATCGGCCGCCATGTCTTCGAGCTCTTTGAGGCGCTTGATCGATTGTTTGATGGTCTTGAAGTTGGTCAGCATACCGCCCAACCAGCGATGGTTGACGTAGGGCATGCTGCAACGCTCGGCCTCTTCGCGGACGACGTCGCGCGCAGAACGCTTGGTGCCGACGAACATGACCTTGCCGCCGTTCGAGGCGAGCTTGCCGATGAAGTTCATCGCATCGTTGTACAGCGGAAGCGTCTTTTCCAGATTCACGATGTGAATCTTGTTGCGGTGACCAAAGATGAACGGACGCATCTTCGGGTTCCAGTAACGGGTCTGGTGACCAAAGTGCACGCCAGCTTCGAGCATCTGGCGCATAGAAACGTTGCTCATGGATTACTCCAGGTATTGTTTGGGTTGAGCCTCCACGTACCCTGACGACCGACCCTGCTTTCGCGGGGCACCCAGGCGCCGAGTTGCGGTACGTGTGTGTCGTTTAATTAACCCCGTAAACGGGGTGCCAAGCGGCCATTGCCGCCAAGCGGCGCGTTTTATACCATACCTATCCTTCGGCCTCAATCGAGAACTGAGGCCAACATCCTGTTTTCTTAGTGCAAATTTCCTCTCAAGGGGCCTCGATGGCAGTCATTATCAAAACGCCCGACGAAATCGAAAAAATGCGTGTGGCGGGACGGCTGGCCGCGGAAGTCCTCCAGATGATCGAAGAACACGTCCAACCGGGCGTAAGTACCGATGAACTCGACAAAATTTGTCACGACTATATCGTCGGCCAGCAACAGGCCATCCCTGCCCCGCTGAACTACCGCGGCTTCCCGAAATCGATCTGCACCTCGGTCAACCACCAGGTGTGCCACGGCATCCCTGGGAACAAGGTTCTGAAAGACGGCGATATCGTGAACATCGACATCACCGTGATCAAAGACGGCTTCCACGGCGATACCAGCAAGATGTTCCTGGTCGGCAAACCGTCGATCCTGGCACAGCGGCTGGTCGACCTTACCCAGAAAGCGATGTGGAAAGGCATCGAACTGGTCAAACCCGGCACCCACCTGGGCGATATCGGGCACGCGATCCAACAGTTCGTCGAGGGCAACGGTTATTCGGTGGTACAGGAATACTGCGGTCACGGCATCGGCCGCGGTTTTCACGAAGACCCGCAGGTGCTGCACTATGGCTCCGCCGGTACCGGGCTCGAATTGCAGGCCGGCATGACCTTTACCATCGAGCCGATGGTCAATGCCGGCAAACGCAATGTGAAGTTGCTGCCCGACGGCTGGACCGTGGTAACCAAAGACCGCAAGCTGTCGGCGCAATGGGAGCACACGATCCTGGTCACCCCCACGGGTTACGACGTGTTGACACTGCGCGAGGAAGAACGCCAGGCTGCCGCCGGCTGAATCCATGACCGACGAATTGCTCGCCACGATGGATCGGCGCCTGTCCGCCGGCGAAGACCCCCTGCCCGTGTTCAAGCAGACCCTGCGCAGCGGGCGCGAAGAACTCGCCGACCGCTTCCGCGCCGGCACACGGGCCAGCATCCTGGTGCACACGGCGGCGCAGTTCACCGATGTCATCGTCGGCCGGGCCTGGTCGCAGTTCGTCCCCGACGATGTCGATGCCTGCCTCGCTGCGGTCGGCGGCTATGGGCGTGGCGAGCTCCACCCGGCCTCGGACATCGACCTGCTGGTGCTGACCGCGGCCGAGCCCACGGCACTCGCCGAGTACCTCGAGCCGCTGGTGATGTTTCTATGGGATATCGGACTTGAAGTCGGCCACAGCGTGCGCAGCCTCGAACAATGCGTGCATGAAGCGGCCTCGGACATCACGGTAATCACAAACCTGCTGGAATGCCGCTTGATCGCCGGCAGCGCCAAGCTGTTCCACCGCCTGCTCGAACTGACCGGCCCCGACCGCATCTGGTCGAGCCGTGATTTCTTCACCGCCAAGGCGGCCGAGCAACGTGAACGCTATGCCAAGTTCGACGACAGCGCGCATAACCTCGAACCGAATCTGAAGGAAGGGCCAGGCGGGCTGCGCGACATCCAAACGATCGGCTGGGTCGCCAAGCGCCACTTCGGTGTCAGCACCATGGAGGCGCTGGTCGAACACGGCTTTCTGACCGATCACGAATTCCGCAAGCTCAAGCGCGGCGAAGAACACCTGTGGCGCGTGCGCTACGGCCTGCACCTGTTGACCGGCCGGCATGAAGACCGCCTGCTGTTTGAACACCAGCGCGCGCTGGCCAAGCAGTTCGGCTACACCGATGAAAACGCCAACCTCGCCGTCGAACAGTTCATGCAGGACTATTACCGACGGATAGTGGAGATGCAGCGCCTCAACGAGATGCTGTTGCAGTTGTTCGAAGAGGCCATTCTGCTGAACAACCAGCTGGGTGACCCGGTGCCGATCAACCGCCGCTTCCAGGCCCGCAACGGCTATCTCGAGGTGGTCAACAGCGGCACGTTCGCACGCTACCCGCTCGCCATGCTCGAGCTGTTCCTGATCCTGCAGCAGAACCCCCAGTTGCAGGGCGTGCGCGCCAGTACGATTCGACTGATACGCGCCCACCGCCACCTGATCGACGACCGGTTCCGCAAAGACCTGCGTGCGCGTTCCTTGTTTATCGAGATCTTCCGCGAACACAACGGCCTGACCCACGCGACGCGGCGCATGCACCGCTACGGCATCCTCGCCCGCTACCTGCCGGCGTTTCACGCGGTCACCGGCCTGATGCAGTTCGACCTGTTCCATGTCTACACGGTCGACGAACACATCCTGATGGTGATTCGCAACATGCGACGGTTCTCGCTCGACCGTCACGCCGACGAATGCCCGCGCTGCAATGATGTGTTCAAACTGCTACCCAAACCCGAGCTGCTCTACCTCGCCGGCCTGTTTCACGACATCGCCAAGGGACGCGGCGGCGATCACTCGAAACTCGGCGCCGAGGACGCACGCGAATTCTGCTATCAGCACATGCTTTCAGAATGGGACGCCGACCTGGTCGCGTGGCTCGTCGAGATGCACCTGGTGATGTCGCACACTGCACAGCAAGAGGACATCGACGACCCGGATGTCGTGCTGGAGTTTGCCGAAAAGGTCCGCACCCGCACCCGGCTCGACTACCTCTACCTGTTGACCGTCGCCGACATGCGCGGCACCAACCCGGGGCGGTGGAACTCGTGGAAGGCAGCCCTGTTGGATCACCTGCATACACGCACACGCGAGGCGCTCGAACGTGGCCTCGACCAGCCGCAGCAACAGGACGACGTGATCGCGCAGCGCCAGAACGATGCCCGCAGCCGTCTGGTCGGCAAAGGCTTCGACAGCGACCAGCTCAACCTGCTGTGGATGTCGCTGAGCACCGATTACTTCCTGCAGAACAACGTCGACGCCATCGTCTGGCATACCGAACTGCTGTGGCCACCGGGTAAAACCTTCGGTGAGATGCACGTCGAGCTGCGTGAGGACCCTGTTCACCGCTGCACTGATATCTGCATCTATGGCCCGGACCGCGATGACCTGTTCGCCCAGAGTACCGCCCTGCTCGACCAGGCCGGCCTCAATGTGCTCAGCGCACGTATCCAGACCACCGAATCCGGCCTGTCGCTGAACACCTACTTGGTGCTCGAAGAAGACGGCGACCAGATCACCGGGCAAGAGCGCCTCGATGACATTCGCAACTTCGTGCAGCAGAGCCTCAACAGCGGCGAACCACCACTGAGCAGACCTCGCATACCGCGCCAATTGAAGACCTTCCAGATGCCCTCGCAGGTCAGCTTCGAACAGGACGATAGCCGGGTGGTCACCTGGATCAACCTCGTGACCAGCGACCGACCAGGATTGTTGTCATTGGTCGGCCAAGCCTTTGCAAAGAACAAGCTCAGGCTGCACAACGCACGCGTCTCGACAGCAGGCGCCGAGGCTCAAGACACTTTCGCCGTTACCGATCGCGAAAACCAGCCGATCACTGATCCCGAGCAGCTCGCGTGTATCGCCGAATCGATTCGCGCAATACTCGACCAGCCGCAGTAACCTCGACTGCCACGTCGCCCCTCAGCGGCAAGCTGCAAATACCGCCGCTTGTCCGGCAGAGTCCTCGACCTCGGCCGTTCTTTCAGCTGCATCCGCAACAGCTCGCATGACTGCGCTGGCAGTCAACAGGTGGGGCGAAATCTCCACGCCGGCTTCGTACAGACCCGTTGCCGTCCACGTATTGCACGTGTTGAACATGAAGTAGTCACCGACAGCCGCATAAAACTGGCTGTCGCCGTACAGGCCATTCTGCGACGGCGCAAGATTGTCGGCATTGCGGACGAAACTGCGCGCTACGAATTGCATCATCGACGCCAACGCCGCATCACTGACGCACAGCGAGACCACTTCGCTATGCGGAAAGTAACGGTCGGCCCGCTCGGGCACTGCGACCACGTGCATGACCGCGTCGGTCGGCCAGAACATAGCCTGCAGGGCCAGACCGGCGGAGATTGTTTCGGCTTGGTAGAAACCTTTGTCGCCCCAACCGAACTCGAGGAACGGCACCGAGCCGAAACGTTTCTCGAGATCCGGCAGATAGGTGGTTGCCACATCGCTCGGCACGACGATTCCGGTATGCCAACCATGGCTGACGACATGGATGCGGCGCGTGGCCTGTCCGGGTTCGTCGACGAAGCGGTCCTGCGAGCGCGGCACCGTTGAACATGCCGTCAGCAAGACCAGGCTACAGATCGACAGCCCCCTGACAACCCACTTGCCCATCTGCACGCGGCCGAAGCCGCTGTCAACTGATTGCCGGCAAACCACCACGTCCCTTACCCCACACAGATTCCACACGGCAAAAGCCATTAACTCAACCGTTCAGATGCTTTTGCATGAACACACTCAATGGATCGTCCGGGTAGTCGGCGAACCGACCGCAACACACATACCCTTGCGACGAGTACAACGCAATCGCCTGCGGTTGGTGGACACCCGTCTCCAGCAGCATGCGATCGAAGCCGCGCTCGACGGCCTCGGTTTCGAGAAAGCCAAGCAGCGCTGTACCGACGCCGCCGCGCCGCACGCCGGCACGTACGAACATTCGCTTGATTTCGGCATACCCATCGCCGACGCGCAGCGCCGCACAGCCGACGGCGGTGTTCAACGCGTCGCGGGCCACGGCGAACACCACATCATCGGCGCTCAGCGCAGCGCAGTCGAGCGCATGCAGACTCTCCGGCGGATAGAGCGTCTGTTGATAGGCATCGAGTTCATCGATCAATGCGGCAACGTCTGTTTGCCACGGGGGTTCGACACGAACTGTTACGTCGAGAGCCATCGTTGCTCCGGACCATTCACTCATTCGATAGTGAACGACTATTGGGGCGTTGAAAACTATCTATTACCAAACTGAGCGAACAATTGATTTACTAGCGCGGAAACTCTCAAACCCCAGTCACCGACACCCAGGAGAAAACATTGTGAAGGCACTGCTGATAGACCCTGAACACCAGACCATCACGCAGACAGAGGTGTCAGGTATCGACGACGTCAAGGCGCTGATTGGATTCGACACAATCGAATCAGACGCGATAGGCGACCTGGGCGACCGCCTGTTCTTCGACGAAGAATGCTTCATTCGCGGCACCAGCGGGCGATTTCAGATCGACAGCGTGATTCCGGTCGCCGGCAAGGGCGTCATCGTCGGCGTGCTGGACGACGGATCGCTTGGCGACGTGAAGACAAGCTTGGCGGATCTTACCGATCGACTGAAGTATCAATAACGAAATGACGGCACCGGTCGATCGGCTTCATTGATCGCTTGTCGGCAGGTTCACCGCTCGCTATGAGGCGACCACTGGTCAAGCTGCGCACTCGCGGTTGACCAGCGCACGGAATGCCGCCTGCACCCGGTTGAAGACCGGTCCCGGGCAGGCCGGCAAGTGTCGCCCGTCGACTTCGCGCACCGCAATCAACTCAGCCCCGGTGCCGGTCAGAAAGCATTCGTCGGCGTTGTACAGGTCGTAAGGTGCGAGTGGCGCCTCGCGAACCGCTATGCCGATGCCTGACGCCGCTTCGCAGACACACTGTCGGGTGATACCTTCGAGCGCACCTTCGATTCCCGGCGGTGTCAGCAGTTCGCCGTCGCGTACGATGAACAGGTTCTCCACCGACGCCTCGGCCACCCTGCCGTGTGCGTTCAGCAATACCGCCTCATCGGCGCCTGCATGGTTGGCCTCGATGCGTGCCAGGATGTGATTGAGATAGTTCAGGCTCTTGATGCGGGCATCCAGACCGTCTGCCGGCAGGCGCCGGGTCGACGCGATGATCACCCGAATGCCCTGATCGCGCGTTCCGGCACTGACGACGCGCAGATGGCCGGCGATGATGAACAGCTGCGGATTGTCGCAAGCAAGTGGATCGATGCCCATCGACCCCACGCCGCGTGTGACCACCAGGCGCAGGTATCCATCCGGTTTGTCGAAACACGCAACGGTGTGCTCAATTGCCTGCACCAATGCCTGCCTGTCCAGCGGCACATCGAGCGCAATGGCGCGCGCCGAACGGTCCAGGCGATCCAGATGCTGCGTCAACCGAAACGGTCGACCGTGATAGAAACGAATGCCTTCGAATACGCCGTCGCCATACAACAGCCCGTGATCCAGAACCGAAACCCGCGCCTCGCTCGCCGGCACGACGGCGCCGTCGATCCAACAGATATCATCAGTCGGCATACAGTACTCCTTTCAACGTGGTAACCGCCTGCCCACGCAGGCGGACGCGCTCGCCCGCAAGCTCAACCTCGACCACACCGCCGCGCGCCGACGCCTGATAACCAAGCATCTGCTCACGCTGCAGCCGCCCACTCCAGAATGCGGCAAGCGCGCAATGCGCCGACCCGGTGACCGGGTCTTCATCGATGCCGACACGCGGGGCGAAGAAGCGGGAGATGAAGTCGTAGCGACCATCGTCGCCGGTCGAAGTCGCGATGACGCCGCGCACATCGATCGCGGCAAGTCGCCGGAATTCAGGCGTCAGGCTGCGGACGGCATCGGCGGACGCCAGCAATACCAGCAGATCGCTGCCTGCGCGATGCGTTTCGCGCACCTTGGCGTTCAACGCCTCACCAAGCGCCTCCGGGGTCGTCGTCGGTTCGATGGACACCAGTGGAAAGTCGAGTTCGATCCGGTCCGCCACACGTGTTGCCGCGAGACGGCCGCTCAAGGTGTCGAACAGCAAGCGATCATCCGCATGACCCAGTTCATTCCACAGCACGTGGGCGGATGCCAGCGTGGCGTGGCCGCATAGATCGACTTCCGCGCGCGGGGTGAACCAACGCAGCTGCCATGCCCCATCGCCGGGCAGCAGAAACGCCGTCTCGGACAGGTTCATTTCCGCAGCTACCGCTTGCAGCGATCGATCCGGCCTTGTCTTCTGCAACAGGCACACCGCTGCCGGGTTGCCCGCGAACGGCGCGGCCGAAAAGGCGTCGACGGTAAAGATGTCTACCGGCATGCGTGTTCTCCTGGCTGTCGTCGAAGCTTGACAATAAGCGACGCTTGGCTATGAATACAGATTCAGATTCGGCGTTTTGTAGCAGTACAGATTGCATTATCTTGCAACTGTATTGATCCCGAATCGGACCCACTGTATCGCTGCGCACCCGATGTCATATCGCTACGAAACACTTGCCGCCGAACTTGCCGAGCAGATCCGACAGGGAATCTTGCCGGCCGGTCAGCGCCTGAGCGGTGTACGTCCGTTTGCCGCGCAACAGGGCGTGAGTGTGTCGACGGCGGTTGCGGCATACCGCAAGCTCGAAGACCAAGGGTTGATCGAGGCGCGATCGCGCTCCGGATACTTTGTCCGTGCCCTCGAGTTTCCCGGTATCAGCGCGCCCGCCGCCTCCCGGCCCCGCCCGCGCCCGGTTGCCGTCAGCGGTCAGCAGCTCACGCTGCAGCTGGTACAGGCGGCCAACGACCATCGCACGGTTCAGCTCGGGGCCGCTGTGCCGGACGTTGAATTTCTGCCGACCCGCGCCATCGAGCGAGCATTGTGCAATGCAGCCAAGCATTACCGGCAGCGCGCGATCGGCTACAGCTTTCCGCCGGGCCGCGTCGAACTGCGACAGGCCATCGCACATCGCATGGCCAGCTACGGTTGCACGGTTGCGGCCGACGAGGTGGTGATCAGCAACGGCTGCCAGGAATCGCTGATGCTGGCGCTGCGGGCAACCACAAAGCCCGGCAACGTCGTCGCGATCGAATCACCGACCTTCTATGGCCTGTTGCAGGTTATCGATTCGCTCGGTTTGAAGGCGATTGAGATACCGACCCATCCGCAGCAGGGCATCTCGCTCGACGCCTTGCAGATGGCGCTCGAGCAATGGCCGATTGCCGCCTGCATCGTCGTTCCGAACTTCAGCAACCCCTTGGGTTACTGCATGAGCGACGACGACAAGCAGCGGTTGGTCGAGCTGCTCAGCAGGCGCCGCGTGCCGTTGGTCGAAGACGACATCTATGGCGACCTCGGCTTTTCCCAACGCCGACCCAAACCGTGTAAGGCCTTCGATAAGGGCGGCTGGGTATTGAGCTGTTCTTCTTATTCGAAAACCATGTCGCCCGGTTTGCGGATCGGTTGGCTGTGCCCCGGGCGTTACCAGGAACAGGTCGAATACCTGAAGTACGTCACCAACCTGGCCGCACCGACCGTCGCCCAGTTGGCGGTCGCCCAGTTGCTCGACAGTGGCCAGTACGACCGGCATCTGCGCGCCGTGCGCCCACGTTTCGCCGCGGCGGTGTCGCGCATGATCACTGCGGTCGATCACTACTTTCCCTCGGGCACGCGCATCACCCAGCCACAGGGTGGATTCGTGATCTGGGTGGAGCTGCCGGGGCCAATCGATACGTTCGCAATCTCACGAGACCTGCTCGCCAGCGGCATCAGCATCGCACCCGGTCAGATATTCTCGGCGACGAAGAAGTACCGCAACTTTCTGCGCCTGTCTTGCGCCTGCCGCTTCGACGCGAAAACAGAACGTGCGCTGCGGAGCATCGCCGGATTGGTGCAGGCGCAGCTCGGCAAGCCCTAGCACCTGCTACGTTCGCTAGTGGCCGGCCACCTCGATCAATTCCCAGGCGTTGCCGTCGGGATCGCGGCAGAACAGTGCACGCCTACCGGATTTGCTCATGGTGTAGGCAATGCCGGCGACATCCAGGCGTTGTGCGAAGTCATCGAGGTCGGTCACCTGCACCGCCGTATGCCGATCCCGCCCGCCGTGCGTAGGGCGGTCGCTGACCGGGTCGGGGTTGGGCAATTCGAGAAGGTGGATCTGCTGATCGCCGAGCCGCAACCAGGCACCGGAGAAACTGAGATCGGGCCGGGCCGGTTCGATCTGCAAACCGAGTACGTCGCAATAGAACGTCAACGCGCGTTCGGTATCGGCAACGATCAGGCTCACATGGTGCAGGCCGAGCATCTGGCTCATGTCTCAGGTTCCTCCTGCAGGATGGCGATCAAGGCGGCCGACAGAATCAACAGGCCACCGACCCATTCCTGCCAATCGATGATTTCGTTGGCCAACCACCAGGCCGTCACGGCGCCGACGATCAACTCGAACAACATGATCACGGCAGAACGTTGCACCGGCATGTTGGAGACGCCATAGACCACCGCCAACGTCGACAGCATGAAGCCACCCAGACCGAGCGCGATCGCTCCCCACCAGGCCCAGTCGGGTACCTGCGGCAGTTGAGGCGACTTGAGCGCAATCACCACCAGCGACACCAACACCACGCCGAACCACGCCACATGTGTTTTGGCACGTATGCCCAGCGCGGTGATGCGCCGCGTCATGACGTTGTTGACCGCGAAGGCCACGCCGGCGCTGACGGCCAGCAGATCCGCCTCGTTCAACGGTACACGACCGATGCGCGGATCCCATAGCATGACCAGGGCGCCGGCCAGACCGAGACCGACCATCACGGCGGTGCGCCATGTCAGGTGTTCGTGCAGCAGCCAGCGGCCGAGCAGCACCGTCCAGACAGGCGACAGGTAGAACAGCAACACTACGCGCACCACCTCGCCGTCGAGTACCGCAAGCACGAACGCCACGTTGGTCCACCCCGCGGCGGCGAGCAACGCCAGCACATCCCACGGCTGCCGGCGAATCCCTTCCAGGTGGGTGTGCGCAAACGGCAGAAAAACCACAAAAGCGGCGCTGTAACTGATCAACGTCAGCCAGGCGCCCTGCATGCCGGATGCCTCGAGCAGGCGCGACGGATACCAAACGAAGCCCCAGAAGGTGGCGCCGTACAACAACCCGAGAATCGGCCCGATGCGGGCCGGCAGCGCATTCATCGGGCCGATCGCCTATAATCGGCCGCCCGGAAACTCGCTGTATTTCGCATGAACCCCGACCTGGAAAAACTGCAACCCTACCCGTTCGAGAAGCTCAATGCGCTCAAAGCGGGCACTACGCCACCGGACAAGCCGCACATCGCGCTGTCGATCGGCGAGCCGAAGCATGCCACACCCGGGTTGATAGCGGCAGCGTTGCAGCAACATCTTGAAAGCGGTCTGGCAACCTACCCGCTGACCAAGGGCATGCTGGCGCTACGCGAAGCCATCTGCGACTGGCTGACCTGGCGCTTCGCCCTGCCGCCAGATTCACTCGATCCCGAACGCCACGCATTGCCGGTGAACGGCACGCGCGAAGCCTTGTTTGCGTTCGCCCAGGCGGTCGTCGATCGCACGCGTCCGGCGTTGGTGCTATCGCCGAACCCGTTCTACCAGATCTACGAAGGCGCTGCGTTGCTCGCCGGTGCCACGCCGCACTTCATCCCCTGCACCGCGGAGACCGGTTACCTGCCGGATTTCGACCAGGTCGACGACAAGACCTGGGACCAGTGTCAGTTGCTGTTCCTGTGTTCGCCGGGCAACCCCACCGGCGCTGTTATTCCGCAGGCCACGCTGCAGGCCCTGATCGAGCGGGCCGAGCGCCACGACTTTGTCATCGCATCCGACGAGTGCTACTCCGAAATCTATTTCGACGAAGACAAGCCCCCGGTCGGACTGCTGCAGGCCGCGGCCGCCATGGGCAACAGGGACTACCGGCGTTGCGTGGTATTTCACAGTCTGTCGAAGCGTTCCAACGCGCCGGGGCTGCGCTCCGGTTTCGTTGCCGGCGACGCCGATCTACTGGCAGGCTTCCTGCGCTACCGCACCTATCATGGCTGCGCATTGCCGGTGCAACACCAGCACGCCAGCATCGCGGCATGGCGCGACGAGGAACACGTCAAACAAAACCGCGCAATGTACCGCGCCAAGTTCGATGCGGTGCTCGATATCCTCGACGGTTGTCTCGATGTGCAACGTCCCGATGCCGGCTTTTATCTTTGGCCACGCACGCCCGGCAGCGATGAGACGTTTGCCCGCGACCTGTTCGATCGACAGCACGTAACCGTGTTGCCCGGCCGCTATCTTTCCCGCGAAGTCGACGGCATCAGCCCGGGGGCCGGCCATGTGCGTATGGCACTGGTCGCCACGCTGGACGAGTGTGTCGACGCCGCACACCGAATCAAAGACCTCGTAAGCGCCTACTGAGCGCGCGATAACGTATCAGGAGAACCTTTCCATGAGCGACATCCAATCCATCATCGTCGATGCCTTCGAAAAGCGCGCCGACATCACTCCGCGCAGCGTCAGCACCACGGTACGCGACGCGACCATGGAGGCGATTGAGCAACTCGACCGCGGTGAGATTCGAGTCGCCGAGAAACGTGACGGCCAGTGGGTGGTCAACGACTGGGTCAAGAAGGCCGTACTGCTGTCGTTCCGCATCAATGACAACGAGTTCATCAAAGGCGGTTTCACCAATTACTACGACAAGGTGCACTCCAAGTATGCCGACTACAACTCGCGCGAGTTCCGCGAGTCCGGGGTACGCGTCGTGCCACCGGCGACGGCGCGTAAAGGTTCGTACATCGCGCCGAGCTGCGTGCTGATGCCGTCGTACGTCAACATCGGCGCCTTCGTCGACTCGGGCACCATGGTCGACACCTGGGCCACAGTCGGTTCGTGTGCACAGATCGGCAAGAACGTTCACCTGTCCGGCGGCGTCGGCATCGGCGGCGTACTCGAACCGTTGCAGGCCAACCCGACCATCATCGAAGACAATTGCTTCATCGGTGCACGTTCCGAGGTCGTCGAAGGCGTGATCGTCGAGGAAGGCTCGGTCATCTCGATGGGTGTGTACATCGGCCAGTCGACCCGTATCTACGACCGCGAGAACGATGAAATCCTGTACGGACGTGTCCCGGCCGGTTCGGTAGTCGTCTCCGGCAACCTGCCGTCGAAAGACGGCAAGTACAGCCTGTACTGTGCCGTGATCGTCAAGCGCGTCGATGAGAAGACGCGCTCGAAGGTCGGTATCAACGAACTGCTGCGCGACATCTGATCGACAACAAACCCTGTTGAACGAGCCGAGTGAGTGAAGATGGTTACTTTGTACGGCATACCCAATTGCGACACGATGAAAAAGGCGCGCGCCTGGCTCGCCGAACACAACATCGATTACAGCTTCCACGACTACAAAAAGGCCGGCATCAGTGAAAAGCTGCTGCGCGCCTGGGTCAAAGAACTGGGATGGCAACCACTGCTCAACACGCGCGGCATGATGTGGCGCAAGGTACCGCAAGAGATCAAGGACCGCATCGATGAGGCGTCGGCGATCAAGTTGATGCTGGAGACGCCCAGCATCATCAAACGGCCGGTGCTGGATACCGGCAAGCAGCGCCATGTCGGGTTCAAGCCCGAGATGTACGCCGAGTTGTTCGACGAGTAAACGGGTAGCAAACAGATGTCGGAAACGCTCGATCTTGCCATTGACCTGATCAGCCGCGATTCGGTGACGCCCGAAGACAAAGGCTGTCAGCAGGTCATGGGCGACCGCCTCGCAGCCCTGGGCTTCAACAACGAAAGCCTGCGCTTCGAAGACGTCGACAACCTGTGGTCACGCAGAGGCAGCAAAGGCCCTGTGTTCTGCTTCGCCGGGCACACCGACGTGGTACCCACCGGACCAGTCGAACAATGGCAATCGGATCCGTTCCAGCCGGCCATCCGCGACGGCAAACTCTTCGGCCGCGGAGCAGCCGACATGAAGGGGTCATTGGCCGCCATGATCACGGCGACCGAACGCTTCGTGGCCAAGCATCCCGATCACAAGGGTTCGATCGCATACCTGGTCACCAGCGACGAAGAAGGCCCGTCGATCAACGGTACCGTCAAGGTCGTCGAGGCGCTCGAGGCACGCAAGGAAAAGATCGACTGGTGTCTGGTCGGTGAACCGTCATCGACCAAGCAGGTCGGCGACGTCGTCAAGAATGGGCGGCGCGGTTCCTTGGGTTGTGTTCTGACGGTGCGCGGCAAACAGGGACACGTGGCCTACCCTCACCTCGCGCGCAACCCGGTGCACCTGGTGGCGCCGGCGATCGCCGACCTGGTCGCAACCGAGTGGGACCAGGGCAATGCGTTCTTTCCAAAGACGACCTTTCAGATATCCAATATCCATGCAGGCACCGGGGCAACCAACGTAATCCCGGGCACCTGCGAGATCACCTTCAATTTTCGCTATTCAACCGAAACCGACGACCTGGCGTTGCGCAAACGTGTCGAGGCGATACTCGATCATCGCTGCCTCGAATACAACGCCAACTGGACCTTGTCGGGCCATCCGTTTCTTACCCCGGAGGGTGAGCTGGTCGATGCCGCCAAGCACGCGATTCGCGAGGTTGCGGGTTTCGACACCCAGCTATCGACTGCCGGCGGTACCTCCGACGGCCGTTTCATCGCACCCACCGGCGCCCAGGTACTCGAACTCGGGCCGCTGAACGCCACGATCCATCAGGTCGATGAATGTGTCGCCGTGGATGAACTGGATCAACTGTCGGCGATGTACGAGCGAATCCTCGAGAAGCTGCTGGCCTGACGGCACGAGGTGTGCGCGATCAGCGCGTAATCTTTCTCAGCGTTCTTTCCGTCCAGAAGTGGTTCGACTTGTCCGAGTTGAACTTGATCACCGACTGCGGAATCACGGCCCAGCTTTCCAGACCATTGACCAGGTCGACGCCGTACCACGACTTCCAGAACAAGGCCCGCGGGTCGTCGCTGTTCGCCCCGTCGACCACACCCCAGTCGCGATCGATGATCTTGATCAGCTTGCCGTCCTTGTAATACAGCGTGCGGTAATCGGCGAACGTCTTGGCATCGACCATGCTGATCCGGTAGTCGTACCACCAATTGGCGAACTTGGTGGTGCTCTTCAGACCGTAGACCTGTTTGTTGACGTGCCGGCAGCTACGCTTCGGCAGTTCGCCGGCAAAGCGAAAATCCTTGCCTTCGATCGACTCGATGACCCCCAGGCAGGTACGAAACGGTTTCTTCCCGATCAGTTCGTGGGTTTCATGTTCCGGTCGGCGCAGGTTGACGTCGCCGAAGGTGAACACACTGCCGCCCCACGCCTGGTCGTGATCAGGCTCAGCAAAGCGACGGATCTTGCGCAGTGCCGGCAACCACACCATGTAGCTCTGGCTGCGCTCGGCATCGCGATACTCGGTTACCAGCATACCGGTGCCCTGCAGGTTGCCGGACCGGAAGATGGCGAGGTCACGCGACTTGATCGCTCCGCCGTCATAGGCATTGTTCAGATGACGCTCGACGGCGGTCACCGATATGCGGCCATCCGACCCGCGTTTGATCAGCACCGGGCTGCTGCGCCCGCGGCCTTCGATCGAGAAATTGTCGAACGCATACAGATGATTCGCGTAGTACACCTGGCGCGCGACTTCGTCGGCCGTCGGATCGGCACCAGGCAAGGGCATCGAACGATCGACGTTGGCCCACGCAGCAGAGCACGCGAATGCAACCGCAGCGACGATGACTGTCGTTGTTTTCTTCATTGGTATTCTCAGTCCATCGGCACGTTGTTGATACTCGAACGCGCAGGCTGGCGGGTCTTCACCTTGCGGAAAGCGAAGATATCGCTGCGAATTCCACCGAGGTCGCCGGTTTTGACGTAGTTCTCCCACACCGCCACCTTCTGCGCTTCGGCCAGACCCAGGTAGAGGATGTGTGTTCCACGCAGGTTCTCTTTAAGGAACTTCTCAAACGCGGCAAGACTGGCGGTACCGTCGTTCTGGTGTCCGCCACCGATCCAGGCGCTTTGCGCCGGGGCTTTGAATGCGCCGCTTTCGAACTCGGCAACGTCGGCGACCGCCGCGGCCACATAGTCGGTGTTGGCGGCGAACGCACCGGCTGACAGCGAGACACACCCGCCCGCGAACACCCTGACCAGGGTGCTACGTTTTATTTGCATCATTTTCCTCCTGAGGGGTGGCTGAGTCGTTGCTGGTCGGAGCCGACCACGAACTCACTCGGCCGAACGCGCCATTTTTGACGCTTTTTCTAATAGTGCCTCGAATTTAAGCGGACAATTCAATGCTATACAAGGTCTAAACCGGCCTTGCTGCCCTAAAGCTGTTTATGGGGCCATGCATCAAATCGTGTGCGATAACAGGGACCGGGTGCCGGCGGCAGGCTGGCGTGCCCCCAGTGCCAGGGTAGTTCAGTCTTCAGGAAACAGACCGTAATGGGTGGCGCCCTCGATGACGCCACCGGTGTAGTAGCCGTTCAGCCCGCGATGTCCACCCTGCGCAAAATAAACATTGAGTTGTGGGTTGGCGTCGACTGCCTGTCTGACGCTCGCCACGAGCTGCTCATCGGCGTTGCGCACCAACACGCCTTTGAAACCTGCCGTCAACGGAAACACGTCGTTGCCACTGTCGCCGCAGAAGACGACCTCGGATTTGGCGATGGCAAAGCTTTCGGCGACGTATTCGAGTGCGGTCTGCTTGGTCGCACTCTGCGGTAGCAGGTCGAGCAACCCCTTGCGCGACTGCGAATCGAAGCTATACACGATGACTTCATCGAACCGACCTTTCACACGCTGTTCGACAACACCGAGAATCGCATCCCGCGCGTCGTGTTCGACATAGTAGCTCTGCTTGAAGTCACCACAGTGTTCGCGTTCCTGTTCGGCAAGCCCGTCGATGCCCCGCAACTCGGCACGCACGCCTTCCGCGTTCCACTGCGGGCTGGTTCGCATGACATGCGCATCCCAGCCGTCGTCCGCCATCCACCCTGTATCGCCGAAGCGGCGAATCGCGGTGCCGACATCGCTGATCAGGATATCGGGATGACGAATACCGAACTCATCGATGGCGGCCTCCGTCAACGCGAGGTTGCGGCCGGTCACATAAACGACCGTCGTCTGATGCCGACGCGTGAGTTCGTTGAACAACTCGATCGCTCCCGGGTCTGCCGGCCAACGCCCATTAGGCAGTAACGTTCGATCGAGATCGGTAGCGAGAATGTTCATCTCAAATCCCCTCCGCTTATCGTTTGGCTGGCACGCGCGGGCGGTACCATAGACAACAACTCATGGCACGGATTCCATCAGTATCTCGCGCTGATCGCCCTCGCCGCGGTAGACCGTGAAGCTGTGGCGCCGCAGGTCCGCTGCCAAGGTTACGGTCTCGTCGGCGTGTCGCCAGGTGATGTGCAACAACTGCGAATCGGTGGGCAGGATCTCGAGTTGGCCACGGAATGCGGGTGAGGTGTTGCGCAAGCGGATCAATGCCAACTGATCGAGAACGATCTTTTTCTGCAACCCCTCCTCCAGGTCGATCCACTTGAGCGTCGTACGATTGATCTCCTTGTGGCCGGCGGTACGTCCGCGATTGGCCGCGGCATAGTCGTTGGTCCCGGCAAACAGATCGAGATACCAGACCTGCGGCACCCCCGGCATGAACATCTGGATCGCACGTGCCAGCAGCAGCTTGGGTTCGTCTTCGCCCAATGCGCTGAAATAGGTGGCGTTGACCTGGTAGTAATCGATCTTGCGCCCATCCGGGCCGTAGAGATTCTTGGTGAGACCGCCACGGTCGATGATGTTCTGCATTGCATGGTCGATGTGTTCGTCGCTCAGCAGTCCCGGCCGGTACTCGCCTTCGACGGTCTTGCCACGCAGATCGAGCACCGGAATACCGTCGTGGCATCCCAGCATGTTGATGGTCTGCAGGCCTTTACTGACGATCTCCGTTATCCATTGCTTGAGCGCTTCGCTGTTGCCACGATCCAATGCATCGATCAGCAGGCCCGGTAAAAAGAAATCGTAGATCGGAAAACCTTCGCCGGCGATCTCCTCGTAGATACCGGTGCCGTATTCGGCGTGTATCTCGGGGAAGATCGTCAGACCGTAACATTGCGCCATGGCTTTCAAGCGATTCAGATAGATCCAGGTACCGGGGCGATTGAAGAAGTTCGGTTGGCCGGGTTCCTTGTGCAGGTAGGCGAAGGCATCCAGGCGAATGATCTTGGCACCGTATTCGCTGAGCTTGCGCAGCGTGTCGTCGTAAAACTTCCACACCAGTTCCGAGCGCGCGTTGAGATCCATTTGCCCCAGGTATTCGCGCTTGCTGCAGACCGCCCTGATGATCCTGTCGGTCAGTTGGGGAAGGTGCGCCAGATCTTCCGCTTCGAGAAAGCCTTTGTTTTTGATAACGATCTTGACGTGATCGGCCAGCGCCTGCGCCTGCTCGCTGTCCAGCTCTTTGATCTCGGCGAAGTCCAACGCAGTGATCTCGGCGAAATCAACCTTCTGGTAGAAGGTGTTCCAGTAGGTCTTCAGTGCGCCGTCGGGGAAACGCACCTTGAGCACCGGTAGGCCGGGTTTACGCATAAACAGTTTGTCGAGGTGCTCTTTATGCGGCGTCACCTCACCGTTTTCGTGGCGGCTGCCGTGTGCGCTCCAGAACAGGTCCCAGTCGATGAAGAAATCCCTGTAGGGCGACGCTTCGCCGTTCTTCAACAAATCCTGGAACTGCGGCGAACGTACCGACAAGTGGTTGAGCACCAGATCCAGCTTGATCTGGATACCCAGTTTCTCCAGGTCTGCCAGATCATCCGGCGATACCAGTTCTTCATTGATGTCGTAATCAATGATCGAGAACCCGCGGTCGAGATCGCTATGGAAAAACGTCGGCAGAATGTAGAACAGCGAGAAGGTATCGGCGAACTCGGGGCGCTTGAGCAACTCGACGATATCCGCCAAGCGGATGCCCATGCTGTCGGGATAGGCGTTCAGCATCACCCCTTGCGGCAACGACTGGGTAAAGACTTCTTTGGATTGGCTCATTGTTGTTACTTAACAGCTCAGTGTTATGCCGCTCCGTGGCACGGTGCGTTCGGCACCGACCGGATCGCGCTGTGAGCCTCGGCGTCAAACGCCCCAGCCAATGAGACGGACCAGCGCTATGAATCGTCTCGCAGTGTGCTCGGCATGGGCGTCGCCTTATTCGTTATGCCAGACGCGACGTTTGATGCGGAACTCGAGCAATTTGGCGCCGGCGGTAACGGCCCAAATACCGAGCTTGCCCAGCACCAGCAACAACAGGATCACGGCAAACCACGACACGTAGTGCGCCACCCCTTCGCCGCCCTTCGGCAGCTGCGCGGCCAACTTGGTGGTGTCGAGGAAGTACTTGGCGAAATACGAAATACCGTCCGGGTCCTTGAACAATCCCCATGCCGAGTAGATCGCGCCACCCAAGGCCCACAAACCGAAGATGATCAGAACCAATCCCAGTAGCGCTGCGACGCCGGCCAGTACCGCCAACACCGGCGACATACGGGATTCTTCATCAATTTCCATGCACTTCCATCCTTCGGCCCGGCAAGGGCCTTCCACTCTGATGCGTTGACTCCACGCCCGACCGGGATCGCGCCCGGCGCAACCGCGGTCCTGTTGTTATTCCTTGAGCTTCACCTTGACGTGACCGGACTCGACGCGGATATCGTCGACGCCGGCGGCAAAGCTCTTCCAGAATCCCTGTTGATCGCCGAACTCGCTGACCAGGTCGATGTTCTTCATCCCACCCAGCCAGGCGTTGGGGATCGGGATACCCATGACGCTGACACCCTTGAGCACCACGATCGGCTTGGCTTCGCGATACGCCAGCTCCACCCCGGCCGATACGCGCAACGTCTTACCGCCGAGAATGGGAAAATCCTGGTCGACCGGTACCAGCAGCCGCGCACTGACCAGGTCGTCATCCAGATCCACGGCCAGCTTCTTTGCCAGATCCTTGTTGTTGGCGATCATGCCGTTGAGCTCGCGCTCGCTGAAGCTCACCTCGCGGTTGGCGCCGGCCTCCGTGTAACGCTCGGGGCGCAACCATTGATCGTCGGATTCCTTGTTGCCCTCGGCGGTTTCCGGCGTCGGATCAGGGCCGGGGTCATAGCCGATGGTCTTGAGCTTGGCGTTCAGCGTGCGTTGTTCGGCAACGCTGAGTTCGACCGGTTCGAAGTCCTTGGCGTAGATATAGGTACGCACCAGCCAATAGGTCACGCCCGCCGTCAGTACGATGGTCGCCAGCACGATCCACACGATGTGGATGCCGCGGATGCCTTTGCGCTGGGGCTGGGGCTGGCCTGGTGGAGCTTGTTGTATCTGTTGCGTTTCCAATGTCTTGCGGTACCGGGCATCGCTGTCGGCGCGTGGGAGTCGACGATCCGCGCACGTATTGCGGGCGCAATGGATCGGTCATCACTTTACAACAGTTCAGCCCCTTCGCGCCGTAGCATCAGTTCGGCGATGCCGTTCGGTTTGATTCAACGCAGATTTCGGCCGGCAATCGGCCAACGCGTCTTGCCACGCTGGTAGCGCGTCGCCTGCTTCACGCGTTGCTTTGCCAGGTCCATCATGCGCTGCTGCGAACCGATCTCTTCGGCTTCGTTGCGCGGCACGCGTTTCACATAACTGCCGTCGGGTTGCATCTCCCAACCGTTGCGATAGTCGGCCAGCTGCATATCCAGCATTTCCCGCAGCTCGAGTCGCAGGGTGTCGCCTTCGACCGGCGTCACCACCTCAACGCGCGATTCGAGGTTGCGCTTCATACAGTCCGCCGAGCCGATGAAATACTCTTCGTCGCCGCCGTTCTGGAAATAATAGATACGCGTGTGCTCGAGGAAGCGGCCGACGATGCTGATAACCTGCGCCGATTCCGAAAGCCCGGGGATCCCAGGGCGAAAACGGCAGGTATCGCGCACGATCAGATCGACCTTGACCCCATCCTGCACTGCTTTGTACAGCGCACGGGTGATGTCGACGTCTTCGAGTGCGTTCATCTTGAACTGGATCAGGCCGGGTTTTTCCGGTGTATGCAAGGCGCGCTCACGCTCGATGCGCACCAGCAGCGCGGCTTTCAACACCTTCGGTGCCGGCAACAGCTTGCGATAGTAACGCTCCGGCGTGTAGCCGGTGGTCAGGTAGTTGAACAGCTCGGTCGCGTCGCGCCCCAGATCATGATCGTTGGTCAGGATGCCGAGGTCGGAATACAGCCGCGCAGTACCTGCATGGTAGTTGCCGGTTCCGATGTGCAGATAACGGCGGATACCGTTGTAGTCGTTGCGCACCACGAGCACGATCTTCGAGTGCGTCTTCAGGCCGACGACACCATAGGTGACATGGATGCCCGCCTCTTCCATACGCGCCGCCCAGCGGATATTCGCCGCTTCGTCGAATCGCGCCTTCAGCTCGACCACGACGGCCACCTGCTTGCCGTTGCGTGCCGCGCGGATCAAGTGGTCGATAACCTTGGTGTCACTCGACGTGCGGTACAAGGTCATCTTGATGGCGCGCACCTTTGGATCGAGCGCGGCCTCCTTCAGAAAACGCTCGACCGACGTGCCGAATGATTCGTAAGGGTGCTGCAGCAGGAACGGCCCGCGCTCACGGATCACGTGAAAGATGTTGCTGCCGCCGGTCAACCCGGGGTGATCGACCGGCTGGAAGGGGTCGTCGTGCAACTCGGGGATATCGATGCCGACCAGTTGAAACAAGTCACGCACGGCGAGCATGTGCCCTCCTGCGCTGAACACGTCCTCGTTCTCGTCCAATCCGAGTTCGGCCGCCAACATGCCGCGGCTGGTCTCGTCCATGTCGCCCTGAATCTCGAGACGTACGATCGGTGCGAACCGCCGTTCGCGCAGTTCCGACTCGATCATCGACAACAGGTCGTCGGCATGCTCTTCGTTGCGTTCGGTGTTGGCGTTGCGCGTGACGCGGAACATGTACACGCTGACCACGTCCATTTCCGGCAACAACATGTCGAGGTTGTTGCGCACGACCGCCTCGATCGGCACGAAGTGATTACGGTCGGGCAGCTGGATGAAGCGCGGCACGTTTTCGCTGGTCGGTATCTTGACTCGCGCCAGCGATGTCCGCCCGTCCTGGTTCGGAAAACGCACCTGCACCAGCAGATTCAGCGCCAGGTTCGAGATGAACGGAAACGGATGCGCTGGATCGATCGACTGCGGGGTAATCAGCGGGAAGATGTTGTCGTGATAATGCACCCGCAGGTAATCGACATCGTCGCGATTGAGCCGGTCGTAATCGAGGATCTGGATATCGTGCTCGCTGAGTTCGCCCAATAGCGATTCGAACGTCTGGCGTTGGATCTCTTCCTGCTCGCGAACCAACTCGTAGCACGCGGTGATCTGCTCTTTCGGCGTGCGTCCATCAACCGTTTTCTTCGACATGCCGGCGCCGAGTTGCTGCTTCAGGCCGCCGATACGCTTCATGAAGAATTCGTCGAGATTCGAGCCGACGATCGCCAGGAACTTGAGCCGCTCCAACAGCGGGTTGCGTGCTTCCTCGGCCTCGGCCAAGACACGCCGGTTGAACGCCAGCCAAGTCAGCTCACGGTTCAGGTAGAGCGATGGATAGTTCAGATCGATGGATTGGGGCTCGACCGCTTCGACGGCACCCTCAGATTCTTGAGACAACATCTTGTTAGTTTCCATGGATCGCTAGAGACAAATACAAAATCACGCCGGCAGACCAACGTCTTTCAAGTATGGCCCATTTAGATGACAGCATGAATGCGTATCGCGCTGCGCATCCACCGCGATCAAAGCAAAACGTGAGCGTGTGCGGATTCGTTCAGGCGTAGGCGTCGAAGCCCAGCAGATTGTTCAGCTGACTGCGTTCGTCGTTGCCGGCCACCGCGGCATAAGATGCCAATGCGCGACTGGCGTGCTTCGACGTGGCATCCGGCCTGGTATAAAGATCCTGGGCCAGGGTTTCGAGACGTTCACGGGTCGGCTTGTCGAGTGCCTGCTTGCGTTCAGTACGCCGCTGTTCCGCCTCATCCGCTGCGTCGCGCGCCCGGTTGGTCGCGCGCACCGCAGACACGGCCGTTTTCTCCTGTTTGACAGGCGGTCCGTAGGGATTCGGTAGTGCCGGCGTAATATTCACAAGGTTGGTTATCGGCCAAATCGCAAGGCAGCTTACAAGTATAGACAGCGGCGACGCGTTTCGTTCCGCGCAAACGCGCGACAATTAATCGGCATTCAAGAATAAAACGCGTCTAAGTGCTTGATTCTACACGTCAGCGTGTCGACGCTCAACCCGGCGGCCAGTGCATCATCCGCCCGCCGAGCAGGTGCAGATGAATATGAAAGACCGTCTGACCACCGGCTTCATTGCAGTTAACCACCGTGCGGTAGCCGGCGTCGGCGAAGCCCTCCTGCTCGGCAATGTCGCGCGCCGCGCCGTACATCCGGCCGATAACGGCTTCGTCCTCGGGCTTCAGCTCGTTCAACGTGGCGATGTGGCGCTTGGGAATCACCAGGACATGGGTCGGCGCCTGCGGGTTCAGGTCGCGAAAAGCGACCACGTGATCGTCTTCAAAGACGCGTTCAGCGGGAATGTCTCCGGCGGCAATCTTACAGAAAATGCAGTCATCCATTCGGCGTTCCCCTTGGTTCGGATGTGGACAAAAGCGATGTGCGGTCAGTCGGCATTGACCCGACGGCGCCCGGCGAACGCGTGCGCCAGGGTACCGCCATCGACATACTCGAGTTCGCCGCCGAGCGGTACGCCGTGGGCGATGCGCGAGGTCGCAATCCCCCGCTCGGCCGCCAATTCGCCGATGTAGTGCGCCGTCGCCTCACCCTCCACGGTGGTGGTCATGGCGAGGATCACCTCATCCGGTTGCAGCGTATCGAGGCGATTGCGCAGCTGATCGATGCCGAGTTCAGCCGGTCCGACGCCGTCGAGTGGCGACAGGCGTCCGCCGAGCACGAAGTAGCGACCGCGAAACCCGGTCGCCTGTTCGAGCGCAACGACATCAGACGGATTCTCGACCACGCACAGCAGCTTGTCGTCGCGATCCGGGTTACGGCACAGATTGCATTCTTCGTCTTCGGTCAGTGTTCTGCAGGTTCGGCAGTGGCCGATCGACTGCACCGCCTCGCCGAGGATCGCGGCCAGCTTCGCACCCCCGGCACGGTCACGCTGCAGGATATGAAAAGCCATACGCTGCGCAGACTTAGGGCCGATTCCTGGCAAACAACGTAAACTTTCGATCAGCGCATCAAGCAGCGATTTATCTGCCATAACTTCTTTAAGTCAGGTACTTAGAACGGCAACTTCATGCCGGGCGGCAGATTCAGACCCGAAGTCACTCCCGACATACGTTCTTTGGTGTGTTCCTCGATGCGGTGCGTCGCGTCGTTGCAGGCCGCGGCAACGAGATCTTCGAGCATCTCCTTGTCGTCACCCATCAGGCTGTCGTCGATCTGCACGCGACGCACTTCGTGGCGACCGTTCATGGTCACCTTGACCATGCCACCACCCGCTTCGCCGGTGACTTCGGCATTTGCCAGTTCTTCCTGCGCCTTCTGCAGGTCGGCCTGCATCTTCTGCGCCTGGCGCATCAGGTTACCCATAGGTCCTTTCATCACAAAACCTCTCGCGTTGCGTTAATCCAGTTGCCGAACCGAATCCGGCACGATTTCGGCGTCAAATGTATCCTGCATGCCCAACACCAAGGGGTCGGCGGAGATGTCGGCCTCGGTGGCTTTCTGGCGCGCGTCTTTCTCACGCGCGTCACGCTGGGCGGGAGTTTCCGCAGGCAGTTCCCCCACCTCGAGCTGCAGCACGATCGGCTGGCCGACGGCTGATTCGACCGCCTCCTGCAGCCTGCGTTCGGCGAGACTGCCGATCATTCCGGCACCCGCGTTGTCCACCCGCAGGCAGAGCTGCTTGCCGTCCAGGCGGTCGAACGCACAGTTGTTGGCGAGCTGCGCGGCCATGCCTTTCAGGCCCAGTTTGAGCACGAAGCCATGCCAGTCGGCCATGTCGCCGGTATCCAGCGAGACCTTCGCGCGCGGCGCCGCTTGCGATGGCTTTTCCATAGCCTGTTCAGACGGCTGTTCGGTGACGCCCGGTGCGACCGAAGCCGTCGCAGCGGCCGGGGCAGACGCGGGCGGTGCAGCTCGCGGCTGTCGCGTCGGTGAATTCGCCGGCTGCGCCCGCGCTCCCGCTGCGCCATCCGCACCAACTCCGGCGGCGTCCGGCCGGAATGCCAGCATGCGCAACAGAACCATCTCGAAACCGCTGCGCGCATCCGGCGCCAGCGGGAGATCGCGTTGTCCGACCAGCGCGATCTGGTAATACAACTGTACGTCTTCCGGCGGGATCGACTCGGCCAGGGTCCGCAAGCGCTCGGTATCGCCCCACCCCGCCTGTGCGGCAGACGGCACCTGCTGCAGCACAGCGATACGGTGCAACACGGTAAGCAGCTCGCGCAGCAACCCGCTGAAATCGGGCGCGTGTTCGGCCACCGCCTCGATCTCGGCCATCACGCCCTGCGCATCGCCGCGGTAGACGGCATCGACCATGCCGGGCAGACGCTCGGTCGCGACCACGCCGAGCATCGCGCGCACTTCGTCGCCCTTCACCGCACCGCCACCGAACGCGATCGCCTGGTCGAGCAGGCTCAGTCCGTCGCGCATACTGCCGTCGGCCGCGCGCGCCAGCACCGCCAAGGCCGGCGCCTCGTAATCGACCTTTTCGGCGTCGAGGATATGCTTGAACTGTCCTTCGATCTGTTCGACGGGCAGACGCTTGAGATTGAACTGCAGGCAACGCGAAAGCACCGTAACCGGCACCTTCTGCGGGTCGGTCGTTGCCAGCAAAAACTTCACATGCGGCGGCGGTTCTTCGAGCGTCTTCAGCAAGGCATTGAAGCTGTGTCCGGAGAACATGTGCACCTCGTCGATCAGGTACACCTTGTAGCGCCCGCGGACCGGCGCATACGGCACGTTCTCGAGCAGCTCGCGGGTGTCATCCACGCCGGTCTTCGACGCGGCATCCACTTCGAGCAGATCGACAAAACGCCCCTCGTCCACTTCGCGGCACACACTGCACTCGCCGCACGGTGTCGCGCTCACGCCGGTCTCGCAGTTCAGCGATTTCGACAGAATGCGCGCCAGCGTCGTCTTACCGACCCCGCGGGTGCCGGTGAACAGATAGGCATGATGGAGGCGGTCGTTGTCGAGCGCGTTGCTCAAGGCGCGCACCACATGTTCCTGACCGACCATCTCGGCAAAACTGCGTGGGCGCCATTTTCTGGCGAGTACCTGGTAAGACATCCGGGCGATAACGAGATCCGACTGAAGGCTCGGCCAAGTCTAACCCAAGGCAACAGGCGACGACAGGAATCCGGCGACAGACGAGGGGGGAAATGAAGGGCGGCGGCCCCGCCAGCGATTCCCGGCGCACAAATCAACTGCTGCGGCTGCTCCCTTCCGGGCCTGACCGGGTTCACAATCTATTGTCGCGGGAGACCAACGGGTCCGCCACTGAACCGCGAATTATGCCCGAATCGAGCCGTCGACGTAAGCACATCGTGCAATGCCGTCTATGCAGTGCGCGGTCGGCATTTCCCCAGGCATGCCGTGGGACGCTCGATACACAATCCCGTAAACTGTCGCGCCGAAACTCTCGATGCAGTACAGGACGATCACGCATGCGCCACATCAAGAAAGCCCTCTCCTATTCGATCGCCGGCAGCCTCGGCCTGACCGTGGTCGCCAGCCTGCACGGCTGCACCGATCAAGGGCCAACACCGCCGGCAGCCAGCGGCTTCGACGGCGCGAGCGGCGGTGTCGAGCAGACCTTCTTCCTCGTGATCGAACAAACCGGCGCAAACCCCGACACCTATAAACTGCTCGAAAAGCACCCGACCACCGGCCCGACACGCGCCATCCTGCGCCAACCCGATGGTACCGAGCGCTTCCTGTCGGAAGACGAGCTCAAACGGATCGCTGCCGAAGAGGCTGCGCGCGTCGAACAAGGCACATCACGACTCACCCAGGACCCGGCGATGCATTCGGGCGGCCTGTCACTTGGCGAGACACTGCTCGCCGCGGCAGCCGGGTCGTTGATCGGCGGCATGCTGGCCAACCGCCTGGCCTCGAACAGCAACTTTCAGCGCACCCAACAGAGTTACGGCGGCGGCCGACCGACCGCAAGCATTTCGCAACCGGCCAACCGCCAGCAGACAGCCAGCTCCAAGCCGCGCAGCGGTTTCTTCGGCGGCAGCAGCGGCCGTTCCACCAATTCCGGCTTTGGCTCATTCGGCGGCTGACCCGCGATGGTGAAGATGCTGCCGATCGAACCGCTGAGCAAGGCGGTGATGGAAGATATCGGCCTGGTATGGCACACCGACCGCGATGGCAGCCCCTACGTCGACAGTACGCTGCTGCAGGTCAGCGAGGCCGAAGCCGAGGCCTACTACGATGCGGCCAACACCCTGTACGACATGTTCGTCGAAACTGCGCAGCATGTGATCGACGAACAGCGCTATCTCGAGCTGGGCATCCCGTCGAACCTGGTGCGCCAGATCGAAGAGAGTTGGGAGCGCGACGATCGTCATCTCTACGGGCGGTTCGATTTCGCCGGCGGCCTCGATAGCTTGCCGATCAAGCTGATCGAGTTCAACGCAGACACACCGACCAGCCTGTTCGAAACATCCATCGTGCAATGGGCCATCCTCAAAGCCAATGACATGGACGCGACACGGCAGTTCAACAATCTGCACGAGATGCTCAAGGAAAACTTCCGCCGCCTGATCACCGGCGATCACCCGCCTGATGAGTTCGCCGAGCGCTACGCCGGCCAGAAGATCCTGTTCTCCAGCGTCGGCGGCATGCCTGAAGATGAACGTACCGTGCGTTACCTGCAGCAGGTCGCGCACGACGCGGGCTTCTATACCGACTTCTGCTACATGCACGAGGCCGGCTTCAATGCCGAAGACGGAGTATTCAACAAGGATCAGCAGCTGGCCGACTACTGGTTCAAGCTGTTTCCCTGGGAAGACATCGCCGCCGAGGAACTGGAACTCACCCGACTGCTGGACAAGGTCAGCAGACATGGCCGTACACGCATCCTGAACCCGGCCTACACCCTGCTGTTTCAGAGCAAAGGCATACTCAAGCTGATGTTCGACGCCTTTCCGGATTCACCCTATCTATTGCGCACCGATTTCGAACCGCTGCCGGGCACACCACAGGTCTGCAAAAAACTGTTCGGGCGAGAAGGCGCCAACCTGCAACTGATCGACGCGCACGGCAAGCTGATCGCCGAGACCGATGGACCGTATGCACACCACAAGGCGATCTACCAAGAACGCGCCGAGTTTGCGCAAGATCCTGCCGGACAGAATTACCAGGCAGGTGTGTTCTATGCGTGGGAGGCGTGCGGACTGGGCTTTCGTCGTGGCGGCGACGTACTCAACGACACCAGCAAGTTCGTCGGTCACATCATCGAAGGGTGATGCGCTCGGCTCAGCAGTTGTAGCGGCAGACGTTCATGCCGAGGTATTGATTGTAGGCCTCGCCTGAGCGTAACCAGTTAAGCGCCTGTGGCGCGACGTCGCCGTGCTGTCGGTTCATTTCAAGAAATGCCCCATAACGGTGGCGGGCACTGGTCGCCGGCTCGGCAACCACCGTGCCGCCGTCAACGAACAGACTGAATGGCGGCAGCGCCCCGGACGGTGCAGCAAATGCCTCAGCGCCAAACAAGCCGAACAACGCCTCGACCTGTCGGTTGAAGCCATTGCGCGACAGCGGATGCGCGCGATAGTAGGTCGCGACCAGGTCTTCTGCCTGATCCTTCAACCACTGCAACACATCGGCCGCCTCCCCTTCGGGCAGGCGCTCGACGATCACGTCGTCGGCATCGCGGTTGCCCCATACAAGACGCTCGTCGTCGACCAGACGTAGCGCCAGCTGTGGATCCGCCTGAGCCAACAGCTCGCTACCGCTCGCATCCAGCAACGCGATGAAGTCGGGTGTATCCATGTGCATGAACTCCGTTGACCATGCACCGCATTGTGGCACGGCCTCGGCAAATCGAAAATTTCATCAATCATCAGGATATCAACGACACGTATGAGTCGCGTAAGGCATTGACCCAAGAGGCATAGCTATCGGTCTTAATCGACGACAAATCCAATGCACATCAAACAATCGACAACTTTCGCTCTCGTTCCCGGCAGACTGAGCTAACCTGACTAAGCGGAGAAGCCAGTCATGCCCCAGTCATGCCGAAGACGATGAACGATTCTCTGTTCCTCCCACGCGATGCGTTGCAGACGCTGATCGAGCAGCTGAAGTCAGACGGCTTCCGCGTGATCGGCCCCTGTGTGCACGACGACACCATTCAGTACCGCGACCTAGCCGACAGTGCGACCTTGCCGTTCGGCTGGACCGACGACCAGGCCCCAGGCAGCTATCGATTGACGCAGGTGGATTCGCCGCGCGCCTTCGCCTGGGCGACGGGTGCACAGGCGCTCAAGCCCTACCTGTTCAAACCGCGTGAAACACTGTGGCGCGCGCAACGGGACGCCGCGGGAAAACTCACGTTCAGCAGTGAGCAGATCGAAGATCAGCCGCTCGCTGTCATCGGCGTGCGCGCCTGCGACATCGCGGCATTGAAGCTGCACGACAAACACTTTCTCGACGGCGTGAAAGACAGCAACTACGCTGCGCGCCGCGCTGGACTGTTCATCGTCGCAGTGCACTGCGCCTACCCTGCCGATACCTGTTTTTGTGCCTCCACCGGTGACGGTCCGGCCGCCGCCGATGGATTCGACCTGGCGCTGAACGAGCTCGAAGACGGTTACCTGGTCGAGGTCGGCAGCGAGCGTGGCAAAGCCATCGCGGCGCGATTGCCGCTCGCGGCGGCAAGCAGCGACCTGCAACACCAAGGCGCGCAGGCCGTCGCTGAAGCGGCCAAACGTCAACACCGGCAACTGCCCTCGGGCAATCTGCAAAAACCCCTGTTCGAGCGCCTGCACCATCCACGTTGGGATCAGGTTGCAGCACGCTGCCTGTCGTGCGGCAACTGCACGAGCGTCTGCCCGACCTGTTTCTGCAACGCGCAAATCGATGCACCGGCACTCGGCGGCGAAGTCACCGAACACCTGCGCGAGTGGGACTCGTGCTTTACCGAAGGCCACAGCTATTTGCACGGCTTTATGGTGCGCCCCGAAACCGGTCACCGTTATCGCCAATGGTTGACGCACAAACTCGGCAGTTGGCACGAACAATACGGCCGCAGCGGTTGTGTCGGCTGTGGTCGCTGCATCACCTGGTGCCCGGTCGGCATCGATCTGACCGAAGAGGCCAACGTGCTGTGCAACAGCGCCGCCGGGGAGTCGCCGCAATGAACGCCTACCTGCCACGCGAGGCCGAGGTCGTCGAGCGTATCGAAGAATCGCCGAACACCTTCACACTGCAACTCAAACTGACCGACGATGCGCCATACAGCTTTGAACCCGGACAGTTCAACATGCTGTATCTCTACGGTGTCGGCGAGGTACCGATCTCGATCGTTGCCGAGGCGGACGAAGAGCGCGTGCTGACACACACCATCCGTGCCCTCGGCCGCGTGACCAACGGCTTGGCCGCACTGCGCAAAGGCGACCGCATCGGTCTGCGCGGCCCCTATGGCCACGGCTGGCCGATGCGTGCAGCCGAAGGGCGCGACGTGGTGATCGTGACCGGCGGACTCGGCTGTGCACCGTCGGTCTCGATCATTCACCACATACTCGAACACCGCGAACGCTACGGGCACCTGAGCATCCTGCAGGGCGTCAAACACACCGATGATCTTATCTGGCGTGAACAGTACGACCGCTGGGAGGCCATGCCCGACGTCCGTGTGCTGCTGGCGGCCGATATCGGCTCTCCCGATTGGCGTGGGCATGTCGGCCTGGTCACTGCCTTGTTCGACAAACTCACGCTGGAACCCCGCAAAACCATCGCCATGTTGTGCGGCCCCGAGATCATGATGCGCGCCTCGGCCGACCTGCTGCACACCCGCGGCATCCCGGCTGATGCGATCTATCTCAGCATGGAGCGCAATATGCAGTGCGGGATCGGACACTGCGGCCACTGCCAGATCGGCAGCCAGTTTGTGTGCCGCGACGGCCCAGTGTTCGTCTGGCCGCAGGTGCGCGAACTGCTCGGCGTAAGGGGGTACTGATGGCACTACCACGCATCGCGGTACACAAGTTTTCATCGTGCGACGGCTGCCAACTGGCGTTCCTGAATGCCGGTGAAGACTTGCTCAAGCTCGCCGGCCTGGTCGACATACGTCACTTTCTCGAAGCCGGCATGAGCGAAGAAGACGCCGATGTCGATATCGCCTTCGTCGAGGGCAGCGTGTCGACGCCCGACGAGATCGAGCGCATCCGCAAGGTACGCGAACACAGTCGCTATGTCGTCTCTATCGGCGCCTGCTCCACCGCCGGCGGTCTGCAGGCACTGCGCAATCTCGACGGCAGTCACGAAGCATGGAAGCAGGCTGTTTACGCACAGCCGGAATACATCACCACGCTCGACCGTGCAGAACCCGCCAGCGAGCACATCAAGATCGACCTCGAAATCTGGGGCTGCCCGGTAAACGGCCAACAGGTGCTGGCAGCCGTGCAGCAGTTGCTACTCGGCGTGGTGCCGACGTTGAAACGCGACAAGGTCTGCATGGAATGCAAGCGCCAACAGGCAACGTGCGTGATGGTCGTACACGGCATGCCCTGCATGGGACCGGTCACGCGCACCGGATGCGGCGCATTGTGTCCGCGCTACGGACGCGACTGTTATGCCTGCTTCGGGCCGGCAGAAAACATCAATACCGCGGCGATGAGTAGACGCTTGACCGATCTGGTGGACAACCAGACCGATGTCGCACGTCGCTACCTGTTCATCAACAGCCATGCCGAAGGGTTCCTCGACGAAGGACGCCGCCACTACCAACAGGGCTTCAGCGATGACTGAGCGTTCGGTATCGATACATGTGCCGGCGATGACGCGCGTCGAAGGCGAAGGCGCGCTGCGCTTGCAGATAGAAAACGGCGACATCCAGACCCTGGCGCTGGATATCTTCGAGCCGCCGCGCTATTTCGAGAAGTTTCTCGAAGGCCGGCGCTACCACGAGGTGATCGACATCGTGGCGCGCATCTGCGGCATCTGCCCGATCGCCTACCAGATGAGTGCCGCGCAGGCGCTGGAGAACGCCTTTGGCCTCGAGCCCAGCGATTGGGTCAAGGCAATGCGGCGCGTGTTTTATTGCGGCGAATGGCTGCAAAGCCACGCCCTGCACGTGCACCTGCTCGCGGCACCGGATTTTCTCGGTTTCGACAGCGTGGTCGGCATGGCAGCCGAATACCCGGACGCGGTGCGGCGCGGATTGCAGCTTCAGGGTCTGGGCAACGACCTGATCCGCCTGCTCGGCGGCAGATCGGTGCACCCGGTCGGCGCCTGCGTCGGCGGATTCCACCGTGCCCCGGAGCAGGCCGAAGTCGACGACATGCTGAACCGATTGAACAAGGCGTTGCCGGAAGCCGAAACGCTGGTCGAGTGGAGCGCCGGGCTCACGATGCCGGACGATCCGCAGGACTTCGTCAATGTGTCGCTGCGCCACGAATCGGACTATCCGCTCGAACAGGGACGTATCGTTTCCGACGAAGGACTCGACATCACGGTCGACGAATACGAACAGCACTTCGTCGAAACCCATCGCGCGCAATCGACCGCACTGTTCTCGTCACTGCATGACAAGCCCTATCTCGTCGGACCGCTCGCACGCCTGAACCTGAACCTCGACCGGCTGCCGACGGCCAGCCGCGCGCTGCTCGACAAGACCGGGATACGTTTCCCGAACCGCAACATGTTCTTGAGCCTGTTCGCGCGTGCGCTGGAGATCCACGTGGCGATCATCGAAGCGATACGGCTGCTCGAGAACTACACGCTGCCCGATGAATCGGCAGCTGCGGTTACGCCACGCGCCGGGATCGGCTGCGGCGCCACCGAGGCGCCCCGCGGCTTGCTGTGGCATCGCTACGAGGTCGACGCACACGGCACGATACGCGCTGCGCGTATCGTGCCGCCCACCAGCCAGAACCAGGCCCGCATCGAGGCGGACCTGCACCGCAGCCTGGTCGCCTTCGGCCTGGATCAGAGCGACGATGCATTGCGCCTGCGTGCCGAGACGGTGATCCGCAACTACGACCCGTGTATCTCGTGCGCAACCCACTTCCTGAAGATCAACGTCGACCGTCGTTGATCCGCATCATCGGTCTCGGCTCGCCGTTCGGCGACGACCGCGCCGGCTGGCACCTTATCCGATCGCTTGAGGACTGGGTCGCCGCCGGTGTCGACGCGGTCGCACTCGACCGGCCGGGGGCTGCGCTGGTCAATTGGTTTGCCGACGTCGACAACGTCATCCTGGTGGACGCCGTTGCCGGCGAAGGGCCGCCAGGGCGGATCATCGAGATCGATGATCCGGCGACCCTGCAGCTTGCCGGCAGCTTCTCCAGTCACCAACTCGATCTCGCCGCCACGCTCAAACTCGCGCAAACGCTCGGCACCCTGCCCCGCAAGCTGACCCTCTACGGTATCGCGGTCGGCCAGCCGGACCTGGAAACCCTGCGAGACAGTGTTGCCACCGCTGCCGAACGGCTGGCCGTCCAATTAATTCACCAGACAAAAGCCGAACAGGCGGCGATATCTGGGTGATTCGTCCGGCTTCGCCCGCAAAAGCGCCAAAACATTGCGTCAGATCATAAATAGAAATTATCAAGAGCGCGTATAGTCTGCCCTCCCTGTGAATCAGGTCACACCTTGGCTGTAGCTGGCTGGTCAAGCGTGATCAGAAAAACTAATGAGGACCGAGACATGTTCAAAACCCTCCTGCCAGCAGCTCTGCTGCTCCTGTGCAGCTCGCCGGTTTGGGCTGCCGATCTGGCCAATGGCCAACTCATCAACAAAAGCTGCGCCTTATGTCACGGCGTTCACGGACAAGGGGCTTCAGGCCGCCTGTCCCCCCGTATTGCGGGCCTGCCCCGCGAATACCTCATCAAGGCGATGAAAGACTACGTCGAAGGCAAGCGCCGCTACCCCTTGATGGTGCGTACCTCGCAAATCGACGAGTTCACCGAACGCGACTATGAAGATGTCGCAGCCTACCTGTCGTCGCTCGACCTGAGTTCCGACGAACGCTTCAACATCAATTCGAGTGTTGGCGACGTCAAGGCGGGCAGCAAGGTCTATCGCTCCGATTGTCGCAACTGTCACAACCGCGACGGCTACGGCAAACCCAGCAAGGAGGCGCCGCCACTGGCGGGTCAGCATCCCGAGTACCTGTACACCACCATGCGCGGGTTCAAGGAAGGCCACCGGATCCATGCCAATGACGAAGAAGACGACACCTTCAAAGAATACGAAGACCAAGACTTCATCAATCTCGCCGCCTACCTGAGCACGCTCGACGATGCCAAGGTGGTACAGGGCTACGAGTTCACGCCACCGGTGTACAAGAAGACGCCGCGGCAACTCGCCGCAGCGCGTGAAGGCACCATTCAGATCACCGACATTACACAGACCGTGGTGCGCATGGCGGTCGATAAGGGTGTAACCGTCGAGGCCGCCGAGAGTGCCATGCTCAACAAAGCCGAAGAGATCGGACTGAAAAAGGTCGCGCAACAGAAGGTCTCGAAGTATCTGTCGAAACAGGGCGTCGAGATGCCTCACCTGTCGATCTATCAGTTCTGCAACCCGTTGGATGCACGCCTGATGGTCATCGCCGATCCGGTGTTCTCCAGCTACATGCCGTGCCGGATCTCGATGGTCGAGGATAAGGAAGGCAAGCTGTGGTTGATGATGTTGAACCTCGATATGTTGATCGATAGTGAGCTGTTGCCGACCGAAGTGGTCGAGACGGCCGTCAAGGTCAACCAACAGATGCTCGACGTTATGACCGCGGGCGCAAGCGGCGCATCTCAATAAGCGATTCGATCAGCAGGGGGGCTAACCTCCTGCTGATCCGGCGGCCGAACCTTTGCGTATGCCAAGGCGCTCTAAGTCGCCGCGTTTACATCTTTTTCCACCAATACCGCGCCGAAACGGACAATCAATTTCCCAGCGCGTGAGCAATGTCGCTGTTATGCGCACCCATGCTTGACGCTCCAAAGCCGCTCCATAGACTTGCGATGCGAAGGACAGCGAAGTCGACCCTGGAGGGACCCAATGGCCGCCGGCAGCGTCAATCTGGTCCAGTATCTCGGACATCACATCAGCGACATCTGCGGCAACCACTACCACGACGACGGCGATGACCACTGCGCCCATTTCGTCAGCCATGTCTTGCGGTTTCGTTTCGGATTCAAATGCTTCAACGTGACCGGCAGCGGTCCCGAATCGGACGGCGCCTCGATCCGGGTACACGAGATCTTTTCGTTCTGCCCCAAGGTTGGGAACTGGCAGGATAAACCCGGTTCGCTGAGTTTCTGTCTGGCGTTCGTCACGGCTGCCGCAAACGTCAACCTGCAGACCGGCATCATGATCAACCACCCGATGAAGCACATCGGCATCTATCAGAACGGTTTGATCTACCACTATTCGAACATCGCCAACCAGGTGTTGGAACAGACGCCGGAAGCGTTCGCCAACTACTATGCGGGTCGGGACATCGCCTTGTTCTACGGCACGATGCCGAGTTGATGCGGGCGGGTTTTTGCGGCCGATGCCATCGGGTGCGGCGATGAATATAAACGTTTAGCGATCAGGCTGCCGGCCGTTGAGCGGCCAGCGTGCAGATTAGACGCTGGGTGTGTCGCGTCTGCAGACCAAGCTGCAGCGGGGCCACTGCAGCTGCAAGAGATTCCGGGTTCAACAAAGACGCTGATCAGCGTCCGTCCATCATCCGCATCAGACGTTGAAAGGCATTTTCGCTCGGCGCCTGTTGCCGCGCCTGCTGGCGTTGGCGCTCGCGTTCCCGCTCCGCCGCAGCCGCTTGGCGCGCACGCTCCGATTCACGAACAGCACGGGCTTGCGCCTCGGCATGCGCGTTGGCCGCTGCACGCTGCTGCGCTACCGCATCGCCGATGCGATTGCGCATGGCGAGCAGTTCGCGGTCGTTCGGCTGTACCCGCAAACCACGATCGACGAACAGATTGGCGCGGTCGTAGGACTTGCCGCGCAAAGCGCCCCAGGCCAGCGCGTTATAGCGCTTCGCGATCTTCTGCATGCCGGCTAACGCATCGGCGTTATCTGCATCGATATCGAGCGCGCGCTGGTAGTAGGTATAGGCACTCGTCGCTTCCGGAATAAGCAGCCGATCGTCGTCGAATGCTTCAGCGGCCAACCCGAGGTTACGCACGACACGTGGGTCGACAATATCCGTCGCATCCTGCGCCGCAGTCGTCGCGGACAACTGGCGCGCATCCAACGATGCAACCTGCACCTTGATCGGCGTATTGCCGCCATCGCTCGTTGTTACCGTGGCGTTGGCGCCGGCCATGTCCTCGGCCTCACCGCCGGTGTTCTGCTTCGCGATGCCTGCCGCCGGTGCCGGCAGAAATTCAACGAACCCGGGAGCCGAGTTCCTTTCCGACGACACCACCAACGCGATGTTGTCTGACTCTTCTTCGGACTCGCCGGCATCATGATCGGCCGGCTGCACCTGGGTAACTGACTGCTCGGCGCCCGGCTGCGCTTCCGTCTTTGCCGCAACCGGTCTCGCGTCACCCGACGCCGGCGCATTCGATTTCTTGCGCGCCGTGGCCTGTAGCTTGGCCAGACCCCATACGTCGAGACTGCTGGTGACTTCCGCCACCCGGCCGAGCAACGGCCCTGCGATATCGTTGGCGACCTTCACCGCTAGCTTGCTGTCGACTTCAGCATCGGTTCCGCTCATGCGGTCGAAACGCTCGTTCCTCAGTTCGGTGAACGAGATATGCCCGGCATCAAGCCGCCATGGCGATGCATCCGAACCACTGTTCAGCAGGGTAAGACCGGTAGCACCGAGCGGGCCCGCATCGGCCGAGCCGAGCACCCCACCCTGCAATGCTGCCGCATCGACATACTTGTCGTGGTGCAACACCGAGGCATTGGCCAGATCGCCGGCCGGCAATCCCGTAGCACCCCGCGAACCCGCACGGTCGCTGCCACCCTCTGCTGCCACTTCGGATGTATCGTCGCCCGCGTTCATCCACACGACGCCGACCAATACTGCGGCAACCACGCCCGCGGCCAGCGCGAGTGGCACCTTGTTGGCGGGCAACGCAGACTCCGCGCCGTCTTTCGCCGACATCGCTGCAATGCGTTCGCGACCGCGGGTCCACAAGGTGTTGGCAGCGGCCGCTTGCTTGCTGAGTTGCGCATTGAGGGCCTTGGCGTATCGCGGCAGGCTCTCCTTGGTCGCGTCCATTCCACGCGACAGCAGTTTTCCCGGCATCTGGGCCGCGTGAAACACTGCGCGGCGAATCGCGAACGAGCGGCGCGCACCGTTGTGGCGATGCGGGGGCAGACGACGACCGGCAGCCCGCGCGGCATTGCGTTCGTCGTCGAGACGTTCGGCACGACGCGCCTGCTCCTCAGTCAGGAACAGCGCGTTCATTTCTTCACGCGAGTTTTCGATGCGCGGCGGCGGCTGTTGGATCTTCGGCGGCGGCACCAACGCCAGTTGCGCCACTTTCTCCTCCGATACCTCGGCCGCGCCTTCGAGCAGGCCGGCCGCGTTGCTCAGCGGTGCGAGCAGTTCGCTATGCATGTCTTGCACAACGGTCTGCACATCGCTTGCCTCGAGCGCATGTTTCTCTTCCGAGCTGCCATGCAACAGCAAGCGGCTGCAGATCTTGTTCACATGTCGCGGCAGACCCTGGCTGTAACGAAAGATCTGCAGCACGGCCGGACCGTTGAACGACGGATCGCCGCGCCAATCGGCCTGGGCCAGGCGGTACTCCATGTACGACTTGGTCTCCGCCAGGTCCATGCGCTGCAGACGGCAGCTGGCGATCACGCGCTGCTGGAACTGCTCCATACCCGGCACCTGCAGAACCTCTTCGAGATTCTCCTGGCCAAGCAAAAACAGTTGCAGCACCGGTCGCGACCGCGATTGCAGATCGGTGAGAATGCGCAGACCTTCGAGCGAAAGATTCGACAGCTTATGCGCTTCGTCGATCATCAACAGCGCGCGGCGCTGGCTGTGTTCCAGCTCGATCAGGTAGCGTTCGAGACGGTGGGTGAGCAGCGCGACGTCCATGCCTTCGGCAGGCAGACCGAAGGAGTACGCCAGCTTGCGCAGCAAATCGATCGACTCCAGATCCGATGCGACCATGCGCACGCTGACGGTCTTGGATGGATTGAGTTCGTTGATGAGGCGGTCGGCGAGCGTCGTCTTACCCGAACCCGGCGGGCCGGTAACCACCACGACGCCCTCGCCGCGCTTCAGGGCGTAGCGCAGGTAGGCCCAGGCTTGTGCACAACTCCGATGGGGGAAACAGATCCCGGCGTCTGGCAAGAGCCGAAAGGGGTCATTGCTTAACCCGTAAAACGCCTCGTACATGCAACTCACTCCCGTCCGTGATGGTGGCGGACATCATTGCGGCGGACCGAAATGTCAATGCCTACCGCTACTAAGCCGTTATACCTGTAAACAGTTCTAACGTATATGGCTTTTGATCTTACCTGACGCCACCCTTAGGGTAGCCCGCAGTTGCGACGAAAGTTTGTGTGAAAAGCGATGTCGGTCACGTTTGTATGCTGAGCATAAATCCCATCGGTCTTTCACCACCCCGGTACAGCGCGTTCAGCCCGTTTTTTGTGCCGCCAAATGGCGGTGGCGCTCAATAACCGAGTACGCGGGATCTACATAGCCAGGCAACCGACAGACGTAAATTTTCGCTAAGAAACGCTGACCGCGCGCCCTGATAATCGTCGATGTAAAAAATTGTCAGATTTAAACGAATCGAGAGCAGCGGAGCACGAACAAACTGACTAGTCGAGCAGCGCTCAGGCGCAGGCGTCTACGGCGAGATATTCGGCCGCTTGCTCGCGTGTGAAGAACTCACCATTCTTGACGAAACCGGCGATCACCGATTGCAGCACCTCTGAAACGCGACCTTCGGCATCGCGCGCCTTGACCCAGTCGCTGGGCAAGCCCTCCAATACATGAACCGGCGCCGGACTACCGTCGGCAAAGCGTGATTCGACGGTCTCGCCCGTCTCGGCATGCTGATAGGCCGGCCGGAAACCCGCATCGCAGTTGTTCTTGCTGACGCCCCCCGTTCCTTCGAAGCAGCGGTTCTGCTCCTGCAAGGTGCGCGGGCTGAGCGCGGAGCAAGCGGAAGAAGCTTCTGCGCCGTTTGCCCACACCAGGGTGTCTGTTTGTCGTGTTGTCTGCTCTGTCATGGCCGTCTCCAACCGTCGCTACTCGACATGCTTGACGATTTGCGGTTCTCGCTGCATCACGTATGCCAGGAGCGCATCGTGGCCCCGGAACGAACCATTGAACACAAGATTTTATAAATAGATTTCAAGCGTTTAATCGCTGGATTGTCGGCCCGAGAAGAGCCGGGTGCCGGCCGTATCGACGACCGGCCGAGGCAAAAACGTAAAGTTTTTTTGACACTTATGTGGCGGAATAGGACAAGTGCTTGCCGCCGCTACCCGGTATTGGCAGTGTTTGTCGCACATTCGACGTTTTTCACGCGGGGTAATAATGAAAGGCTCGCGCGGGCGGGGCGCCGGCGACAACCCGGCCAACCGCTACCATGCACACGCAAAACAGGCTTTCGACGACGGCTGGCACCAAGAGCCGCCCGTACCCCTGCGCACGCAGGTTGCCATCGACAGCACCCGTAAAGCGATCACCTACAACCAATCGCCGGATATCCCCTTCGATCGGTCAATCAATCCCTATCGTGGCTGTGAGCACGGCTGCATCTATTGTTATGCACGGCCGACACATGCCTGGCTCGATCTCTCGCCCGGACTGGATTTCGAGTCACGCCTGTTCGCCCGACCCGCATTGCCCGGTCTGCTCAAAGCGGAATTGGCTGCCCCCAACTACCGCGCAGCACCCGTCGCCCTTGGCGCTATCACCGACGCCTATCAGCCAATCGAACGTGACTGGCTGATAAGCAGACAGGTACTCGAGATATTGGCCGAAATGCACCACCCGACCGTCATCGTCACCAAGTCAGCATTGGTCGAACGCGACATAGACCTGTTGCAGGACATGGCCCGCGAACAGCTGGTCGAGGTGGCCGTGTCGTTGACGACGCTGCAACGGCCGCTCGCGCGCGCACTCGAACCGCGCGCCGCGGCGCCGCAACGCCGCCTGCAAACCGTTACCCGGCTGAGCGAGGCCGGTGTGCCGGTCCGGGCAATGATCGCCCCGGTCGTACCGGTGTTGACCGAGCCTGAGATCGAAACCCTGCTCCAGGCCGCCGCCGATGCCGGCGCGGTGACGGCCGACTATGTGCTGATGCGCCTGCCACTCGAGGTATCGCCGTTATTTCGTGACTGGCTCGAGGCCCACTATCCCGACTCGGCCGCTCATGTCATGAATCATGTGCAAGCGCTGCGCGGGGGGCGTGACAACGACAGCACCTTCGGCCGGCGACTTGTCGGCAGCGGCGTCTATGCCGATATGATCCGTCAGCGTTTCCACCTCGCCCGCCGCAAAGCGGGCCTCGACGGTGCCATCGAGCTGCGATCCGACCTGTTCCGCGCACCCCGGGCCGACGGCCAATTGACCCTGTTCTGACCGACAGCACCCACCTGCCTCACCAAATTCGGCCTTCGAACAAAATCACTTTATTAAACAATCGCTTGACGACGCCGCTAATTGCTTAGCCAGACGCAGTCTGGTAAGGTCTGCGGCCATTTTTCTCTTGCCCCCCAACTTCCGGACGGGGAGCTGCGGGGACCAGTGCCGAATAGAGCGCGGCCCCATATCCGTACCCCTTGGTCGGGCGCCTTGCCCAGCCGCAGAGTTGTTAGGAGGTGGCTTATGTCCACGACGTCCGCTTTATCACGGATCGCATTCGATATTGCGACTCCGTCCGCCGAACCGCGCACCTTCAAGGTCTACACGCAACGCGATCTCGACAAGATCGAGGCCTTGAACACCCTGTCGGAAGAAACACGCTTCGAGATGCGGGTGGTGTCATCGGTACTCCCGTTCCGCGTGAACGCCTATGTGATCGACGAACTCATCGATTGGCGCAAGGTACCGAACGACCCGATCTATCAACTGACGTTTCCGCAGCGCGACATGCTCACACCGGACATGTATGAGCGCATGGCCGAGGCATTGCGTGCCGACCTGCCGCGCGAACAGCTGCAGGCGCTCGCACAGACGCTGCGTGCCGAGCTCAACCCGCATCCGGCCGGCCAGCTCGAACTCAACGTACCCTGCACCGACGATGGCGAGCGGCTGAACGGTCTGCAGCACAAGTACCGCGAGACCGTATTGTTCTTCCCCAGCCAGGGACAGACCTGCCACAGCTACTGCACATTCTGCTTTCGGTGGGCGCAGTTCGTCGGCGACAAAGAACTGCGGATGGCGTCGACCGAAGCCGCCAAGCTGCATGCCTACCTGAAATCACACACTGAGGTCACCGACCTGCTGATCACCGGCGGCGATCCGATGGTGATGAAGACCAAACACCTGGTCAGCTATCTCGAACCCTTGCTGCAGCCGCAGTTCTCACATGTTCAGACGATCCGCATCGGCACCAAGGCGCTGACCTTCTGGCCGCACCGCTTCGTGACCGACAACGATGCCGACGAGCTGATCGATTTGTTGCGACGCCTATCGGCGGCGGGCAAGCACGTCGCGATCATGGCGCACTACAACCATTGGAAGGAACTGAGCACCGACATCGCGCAGCAAGCCATTGCGAGGCTGCGTGCCACGGGCGCCGAAATCCGCAGTCAGGGGCCGTTGCTGGCACACATCAACGACAACGCCGACGATTGGGCGACGATGTGGCGCACGCAAGTCGGGCTCGGCATCGTTCCTTATTATATGTTCGTCGAACGCGACACCGGTGCGCGGCACCATTTCGAGGTACCGCTGGCACGCGCCTGGAACATCTACCGCGACGCCATGCAACAGGTTTCGGGACTGGGTCGAACCGCACGTGGTCCAAGCATGAGCGCCGGGCCCGGAAAGGTTGAGATCCAGGGCATTGCCGAGATCCAGGGTGAGAAGGTGTTTGTGCTGCGCTTTATCCAGGGACGCAACCCGGATTGGGTACAGCGCCCGTTCTTCGCGCGCTACGACGAAAACGCGACCTGGCTCGATCAACTCAAACCGGCCTTCGGCGAGCAACGCTTCTTCTTCGAGGACGAATACGAGGCAATGCAGCAGCCGACGTGATTGGTGCATGCACGCTTCATTCAAAAAGGGCCCGAGTGAGCCCTTTTTTTTGATCTGCAACGATTCGCCCAACAGCCTTGGCTTGGGTGTATCTGCCAATCAAACCGAGCCAGGCAAATGCTCGTCACGCGCTGTTTCACCGACAAGGGTGCGCAGAAAAAGGGTCGCCAAGCACGTTTCTTCCTCGCGAGATTACATAAGCAGACAAGCCGTCCCCAAATGCACGACTACAAGCTCAAGGATTCACGACCAGCACGACGAACGAGGAGGTATGCGAAGAGAATCAGAGAGCGACAGTGCCTCTGACATCGAAGGTGTAGAAAGGCGGGCGCCTGTCTGTGTTGATTACTTGCCGGTCTGACGGCGGACGCGGAGCAGCACGTCGGTACCGATCAATTGCATGCCATCCGGTAGCGGCACCTTCTCGGCCAGCGCAACGGGATCGATATCGGCATCGACCAGTTCGCCACTCACCTCATCATACAGATGGATATGCGCATTCGGCTCGGAATCGAAGTACACCGTACCGCCGGGCGTGTTGACCACCGCAATCAAACCACGACGCAAAAATGCCGCCAGCGTGTTGTACACGGTGGCGCGTGACACACCCGCTTCGCCGTCCCGGTTGATCCGCTGCAACAATTGATCGGCAGTGAGATGCTGACGACGCTCGAACATGGCGCGCGCCACGATCAGACGCTGCCGAGTGGGAAACACGCCATGGTCCTGCAATTTTTCGGCTAGTTGTTCAGCGCTATGCTGATCTGTATCAATATTCTTATTCATAATTGCGAGTATATGCCAATTCCGCGCGCGCGCGTCACTTTCTAAATCCAAGACAGTGTTCGCTAAAATGCTGTTGCGCCACCAACTGCGCGCGGTTGCGAAAACCTGCGCCGATATCACCGCAGGTTCCCTCATCGCGGTAGTAACGCACGATCAAATCTGAAAAAAGCTGCAACAGCTCGTTCGGCGCCAACCGAAAATCCGGGTTGCCCGGCCCGCTGTCATCCACCTTTTCTTGTGTGAACGTTTGATAAAAAAGCACACCGCCCGGTTTCAGTGCGGCAGCGATCGCCGTGCACAAATCGCGCTGCAGAAAATGCCCCACGCAGATCACGTCGAACCGCCCTGCTTCGGGTGGCTGCGCTTCCACGTCCCGTACCTGCGCAGTCAACGGTAAGCCGGCCGCAGAGAGTCGCAGTTTTTCGATAGCGACGTCCGACCAATCCCACGCATAGGTTTCGAACCCCCGACGAGCGAGCCACAAGGCACTACCGCCCAGTCCGCTCGCCAGGTCGAGGGCGACACCACCGTGCGGCAGCAGGTGTGCATTGTCGACCAGCACCTCCAGTGGCTGAGGTGTCTCAGCCGCGCTCTCGGCGTAGCGCTTGTTCCATTTTGCTTCGCGTTGGTCGTGCACGTCGCATCCCCACACAGGCCATCGATTGATGCCAGGCGGGTGCCGGTTTCGGCCAACGTCCGCGCAGGCTGTTTGATCTCGGAAAACGCCATTCTAACGCACCGGGAAAGGTTTCGATTTTAAGTATCGTTATCGATATTTCGTTATCATTAGATGTCTTGAAACTGTTGAGACTTGGCACCCATGAAGCCCGCGCGCATGCAGCCCATCCGCCCCTTCTACGTGATGGAGGTGTTGGAAGAGGCGTTTCGACTCGAGGCCGAAGGCAAAGACATCATTCACCTGCAGATGGGTGAACCGGATTTCGACACGCCCGACCCGATCACCCGCGCCGGCATCGAAGCGCTCGAACAGAAACGGACGCACTATGTGCAGGCGCTCGGTATTCCGCAGCTACGCCGCCTGATCGCCGACGCCTATCCCGAAACCTGTCGTCCGCCGGTCGAACGCGTCACCGTAACGCCCGGCTCATCGGGCGGCCTGCAGATGATCTTCGCCTGCCTGCTCGACCCCGGCGATGAGGTGTTGCTGGCCGATCCCGGGTATCCGTGCAATGCAAACTTCATCCACCTGTACGGCGGCATACCCAGATTCATCGCCAGCGGACCCGACACGAACTACCAACTTACCGCCGACAGCATTCGCGCGGCGTGGAACGCGCGCACCAAGGCGGTACTGATCGGCACGCCGTCCAACCCGACCGGTTCGATCGTGTCACCCGAAGAGATGACGCGTATCGCGCAAACCGTACGCGAACTGGGTGGACAACTGATCGTTGACGAGATCTATCACGGACTGGTCTACGACACGCCGATCCGCAGCGCCTTACACGATGGCGACGACATCTTCATCGTCAACAGTTTTTCGAAGTACTACGGCATGACCGGCTGGCGACTGGGCTGGCTGGTCGTGCCCGAGCGTTACCTCGAAGACATAACGCGCCTGTCGCAAAACCTGTTCATCTCCGCAAGCACACCGGCGCAATACGCCGCACTACATGCGTTCGACGAGGCCACCAGCGCCGAACTCGAACGTCGCCGCACACTCTTTCAACGGCGACGCGACTACTTCGTTCCGGCATTACGCGATCTCGGGTTCACGATACCCAACATGCCGCAAGGCGCTTTCTACGTGTACGCCGATTGCAGCGCTTTCACCGACGACAGCGATGCCTTCGCCTTGCGCCTGTTGCGCGAAGCACTGGTCGGTGTCGCGCCCGGCAAAGACTTCGGCAGTTACCGACAAAACGTGCACATCCGCTTCAGCTACGCGAACTCGATGGAAAATCTCGAACGTGCGGTGCAGCGCATGCGTGATTTTCTCGCCAACAACTAACCATTAGACATGACTGATTCGATGCGCTTTCTGGTCATCGGCGCCGGTGGTATCGGCGCCTACTACGGTGCGCGCCTGATGCGCGCCGGCTGTGACGTCACCTTCGTCGCCCGCGGTCGGCACCTGGAGGTCATGCAGACAAACGGGCTGCAGATCGATCACCCCGACTTCACGTTCAAAGGCGTGGTCAACGCGGTGTCTACCGCCGTGCTGACCAGCAGCCACAACCCAGGCGACTACGACCTGGTCATTCTGACAACCAAGGCCGGCAGCACACAGTCCCTGCTCGACGAGCTGCAAGCCTGGCTGACCAACGCCGATACCTTGCCGGTGTTGTCGTTGCAGAACGGCGTCGATAACGAGCGCCAGATCGCCGCAGCGCTCGGCAGCCAACGCACGATCGGTGGGCTTGCGGTGCGCATCGGCGGTCATGTGATCTGTCCCGGCCTGATCGAAGCGACAGGTCCGGCGCAGGTCGTTCTCGGCGCCTGGCCGAATGCCCAACAAAACGCGGCATTGCAGTGCAATCTCGGGCGCATTGTCGACACCTTCGATGCCGCCGGCATCCCAACCACCTTGAGCGACGATATCCAGCTCGAGCTGTGGAAGAAGCTGTTGATCAATAATGGGGTGAATCCGCTGTCGGCACTGACGGGTCTGGACACGCGCACCTTGTCCAATCACCCTGCCCTCAGTGGCAGCGTCTATCGCTTGATGGAGGAAGCCGCGACTGCTGCCCTTTCCGACGGCATCACGATCGGCAAGCCCGACATCGATGCCATGTTTGAATTGATCAGCACCTTCGATGCAATCAAGACGTCGATGTTGGTCGATATCGAAAAAGGACGACCGCTGGAACTCGACGAGATTGCCGGCGCCGTTGCCGAACGCTGTCGACAGCTCGGCGAGCCGGCTGTGCTGACCGAGATGGTGCACGGTTTGGTGAGCTTGAAGCTCGCGCAGCAGGCTCGCGGCTGACGGCTAACCTATCGCTTCGGGTGCAACCAGCCGGCGAACCAGCGGGTGAGCAACGGCATCACGACCCAGGTCATCAGCGCAACCACGATGCCGGTGAACAGCAGGGTGCGCGGAATCAGGTGCCAGTGCGCAATCCATGGCATCAGAATCAGCATCAGGGTCGTCACGATCAGAAATATCCCGAGCCATACGACCAACGCCATTTTGACTTTCGGCGGATGCGCCGGTACGTCGCAATTGGGCACCGTGAACCAGGCCTCGAGCCCGGTTTCGATTACCGCCTCGCGCGGCTCGCTCACCACGGCGGCTCGCTCACGCCACTGTTCCCGCTCTTCGGACTGCTCCCAACGCGCCAGGTTGCTGCGCTTGTCGAATCGAAAAAGAATGCGGTAGGCACGATCCTTCGTGCCGGAAGGACGAAAGATCGTCGTACCGAGATGGCCGGGTTGTTTCGACGCCGCCTCGGTGATGCCATGCAGATAGGTTTCGAACTCACGCTGCATGCCGGCGATCGGCCGCCGCGTCACCAGCACGGTCACCGGTTCATCGTCATCGTCCGGCATCCGTTCTTCCGGGTTCATGAGTTATCTTCGAGCTGACTTTGGTGATCCCACCACTGTCGCACGACAACCGGCGCGGTCTCGATCACCTCGCGGCGCTGCATGACGTTGCCGAACCAGGCCGACAACGTCGGCGGCAGGCGATCGAGCGGCATACCGTAGGCACCAGCCAAGGCGAATCGCGTGACCGCCGCATAGTCGCCAAGTGAACAGCTGTTACCGAACCAGCCCTGTGCGGTGAGCAACCGGGCGGCAGGCTGCATCGCGCGTTGCCAATCGCCGATCGCCGTATCGATCACAACCGGATCGCGCTCGTGCGGCGCCTTGTCCCGACACTCGAACACCAAGGCACGCGCGATGGGACCGAGCTGCGCGTCGGCAAAACACACCATCTCGCGAACCCTTGCCCTGTCGGCTGCGGTACGTGGCAGCAAATAGCCGTGGCTTTCATCTATGAACTCGAGAATGACGCGTGAATCGGTCAGCACCAGGTCATCGACCGTCAGCACAGGTACGGTCTGATGCAGCGTGAGGCGCGGCCACACGTCCGCCCAGCGCGCATCGTCGTGCGCGCGATACTCAGCATCAATACCGGCACGCTGCAATGCCATGCGAACACGCCAGCAAAACGGGCACTCATCCTTGTTGTAGAGCACCGCACCGTTCATTGTCAGAGCCTGGCAAGACGCATTTCGCGCAGGTGCTCCAGCACATAGTCGATGCGATCCTGTCCCCAGAAAATCTCTTCGCCGATGACGAAACTGGGTACGCCGATCACGCCCTTGGCGTCGGCCTCTTCCCAGTTCGCCTTCAGGCTTTCCTGATGCTGTGCATCATGCATCGCCGCATGGAACGCCTCACGATCGAGCCCTACGGCCACGGCGATATCGAGCAAGGTCTGTTCTTCGCCGATATCTTTGCCGTAGGCCCACTCCTGCCGCATCACCTCGACGATGTAGGGTCTGAGTACGCCTTCCTTTTCGGCCAGTATCGACCCTGCACCGGCAAGTGTCGGATCGGTGGTTTTCGGCGGCGGATTGACCGGGATACCCATGCGGCGGGCGATGCGTGCCATGTCCTGTCGGGCAATCGGTAGTTTCTTCAAGGCAACCTCGGGGGGCGAGCGCCCATCCCACGAGCCCAAGGGGCGCCAGATCAGGTTGGCGTGAAAACGGTCGAAGATCTCGAACATCGTTTTTGACGCCAGGTAGCAGTAAGGACTTCGGAAGTTGAAATAGACAAAGACATCTGCCGCTTCAGACATGGCAAGTTCCCAACAAAAAAGCCCGGCGGCCAACGGCCGCCGGGTAAGCTCCCGGATAGGACGACAGAGTCGTCGGAGACACAGCAATCACCGGTTGTGATGATGCCACGCGGGTAACGAGCGCTTAACGGCCCGATGCCCGCATGTTCTGCACGCTGAACTTATTGACCGGGTTCAGCTCAGGATCGACCTGGCCTTTGAATTGGCCCGTGGTGCAATGCATCGCCTGGACATCGACCATCGTGAACGAATCATCGATCGCCACGCCGGTACCCTTGTTCTTCGGCAGGTGATGGTCGGGATGCGCCTGGCCGATCTGCCAGCTCTTCCATAGATCGCCTTTGCGGTCATAGATCAAAGTGCGCGGAATCGTGTAGGTCTGCGCATCGATGTAATGCACGCGTTTGCTGATCGGGTGGTTACTGTCTTTCGGCACGTTCTCCAACACGTACACCTTGCGCAGCTGCCAGGTGATCTGCGGGAAGCAGTCGCCCTTACCGCCCATGGCGACGAATTGGTAACCATCCGGTTCCTTGTCCTCTTCGGCCAACTGCAAATCGTTGTGGTTATAGAAAGGCACCAGGATGTTCTGGGTGCCTTTGTAGGTCCACTCCATGTCGTTGATACGACCGTTGTAGCCTTCGAAATCCTCGATCATGACGTCCGATCCGAGGAAGGCATCGGTCACCTGTCCCGACGCCAACTTGCGCACCCGGCGCTGGAAGCCGAGATAGAGCCACGCGCTGTCACGCTTGAGGTCATCCTCGTAGCGGTGGATCAGGAGTTGGGTGTTCTTGACATCGAACGGCTCCAACGCCTGAACATAGATGGCACGAAACAGGCCGGACGGGTTCGGTTCGATGTTCGGTACCGGGTCCTGATTGACGCGATGCATGAAGTTCAGAAAGTGGAAGTTGAACTTGATGGTGCGCTCGAGCTTGCCCGAGTTCATGTCCTTGTACTTCCAGTAGAACGGATAGATTGCGGCGTTGTCGCCCCAGTTGTATCCGTACTTGTAGTTCCATGCGAGCTTCTCCCCGGCCCGCGGATCATCCGTCGACGGCTCTTCGGGAAATGGTCGACCGGCGATAAAGCCTTCGATCTCACCTGAGCTCGCACCGAGCTTGACCTTGCCGAGGCCATCCTTGGTGGCCTTCACATAGTTGGGATGCAGATCGAACGATGTCGTCTCTCCCACCTTGATATCGGTCCAGCCCTTTTTGATGAAATCAAACGTCGCCGGATCGAGCACTTCCTTGAACTGGTCGACGTTGCCCTGGTTGATCGTCGTCCCGGCCGAAAGGCCGTTGTACGTCGGCACGCCACCCTTGTAGGGGTAGAACGATTGCTCGACATCGGCCTCCGTCGCCGCCATGCCCGGGGATGCCAAGGCGAACGTCAACGCCGTCGCCAGTGCGGTTTTCATAACCTTCATTGTTCAAACTCTCCTCGAAATCTCTTAGAAGCGATAGCGCAGGGTCAACTGCACTTCGTCCTCGTTTTGCGCCATACCGATCGGCCCCGCGCGGAAGCGTCCCAGCGGCTCGTAGCCGGCAAGATTGCGCAATGCCAGTTCGCCTGGCGCACCGGCGCCGGTAAACGGCGGGAACGGATTACAGGCGCGGCAGTCGTCGAACTTGTCCGCGGAATCGCCGACTTTGATGTTGGCGCCGAACGTAACCCGTAGGTTGTCGTTGACCAGCCAGTCCACCGAAGGTGCAATCGTGGTTGCCTTGGCGCCGAAGTCATGCGCGAAGATGACCTGCGGACTCAATCGGTCGTTCTGATACCAACCCTTCAACAGCAGGGTCGCGATGTGGTTGTGCTTGAAGTCGGGAATGCCGGCCTCGATGCCGTTAACGCGTTTGCGTTCGTGATCGAGGATGTGCTGACCGAACACCTGTGCGGAGATCAGGAAGGCCCTGCGCTTGTTCAAGAAAGGAATGAACGTAGGCCGGTCCCAACCGATCACGTAGCGGAATACGTCCGAATCTGAGTACAGCTCGGGTTCAAGCGTGTTGGCGAACTCCTCACCCTGGGTATAAGCCGCCTCGACGCGGAACACCGACTTGAGCGAGTCCGAATAGATATCGAGCGAGCCGCCCAGCAGGTTGACTCGCGGGAAATCGATGTCGAAAGCAATCAGATAAGGGAAGATATCGGATTCCACACCCGGCGTGAACGGATTGTCGGCAGGAATACCGCCACGCAGAGACGGCAGGTGCGAACGGTACGTGAGGGCGTTCAAAGAAAAGCCGATACCCTCTTTCTCACCTTCGAGCTTCACGCCGAACTGCGTGTTCTTCAGCGACCACTCCGGCAGATTGGCCTTGCGGATACCGATGACGTGTTCCGGGAAATCGGTTGCCAGCGCACCACCGGCAAAGTTGGCAACAGTACAGCCGTTATCCCAACAGTTGTTCATGGCGCGGAAGAAGTTGCCGGCGTCGAGAATGGCATAGGTGCTGCCACCCTGGCCGAGATTGCTCGGACGGAACTTGTCGAAGTTCCAGACGAACTGCAGGTTCAGATCATCAAAGGTTTCGGTGGCACCAAAGTGTTTTTCGGCGGTCAGCATCCACATCGGTATGCGGATGTCTTCGAGTTCGTCATAGATGTTGTGCCGCGAGTAGTCGACCGGGTTGAGTACATCGAGCACACGGAACAGGTCGGTACGACCCCAAACCACCTGTTGCTTGCCGAGACGGAAACTCCAGTCGGTGCCGTCGTCCATCGGCAGCGTGGCGTCGACATACAGCTCGCGAATGAAATCCCAACGGTCGTTGAACTCGGGCGACTTCAGCTCGCTCGAATTGGCATCCATGTAGTCGTCGATGCAACCACGTGAATCCTTGTCGCATGGGCGCACCGGCACGGCCAGGCCGACGCCGCCGTCGGTGTCGTGCAGATCTGAACCCAACACGACCAGTCCGTCATTCGGGTTGGCGGTCGAGTCAAAGTCACCACCGGGCAATACGATGCCGCCACCGAACGGCACCGATGTGCCCATGCCGACGCTCTCGAGCTGCACTGCCCCACCCGCTTTACTGCCATAGCGGTTGTTGAGGTCGTACACTGCGTCATAAGAACCACGGAAGGTGCCGTACACACCGACATTGGAGAAGGCTCCGACGTCACCGTATTTCTTGCCTACCTCCATCTGCACCGTATTGCGCACCTTGCTCAGGCCTTCGCCATCGCGTTGGTAGGTGGCGTTCTCCACGAAGCCGTTGATCTCCAGCGTGCCGTCATCCGACGTGTACGCCAACGCGGGTTGAGTGGAGACACCCAACGCAATCGCGATAGCGGAAAAAAGTGGCGAAACCCGTCGGCCGCCACCTATCGACCGTGACATGTCGATTTCGGTCATAACACTTCCTCCCCTCTCTTATTTCTCGTATGGATGCGGGTGACATCCTTGTTAGCCCCGTTATTTGCTGCATTGCAGCGTCAATGAGTTCTTTTTTTCTGCCCGGTTATGCCTTGGCAACCGCCTCTTCGATATGCAGCACGCCGTCGTCGTCAAAGCGCGCCGATGTCACGAAGGTCGGTTTGAATGTTTGAATCCACGCCGGCACCAGCAACATCGCGGCGCTGGCGTTGAGAATCAGCATGACGACCAGCAGAAGCGCTGCGTCTGCCTGAAAGCGAAGGTCGGAGATGAACACCCACATGATCACGCCGCCGATCAGGCAGGTCGCCGTAAAACCGATCGCCTTGCCGGTCGTGGCAATCGATTCGCGGATCGCGACCGCCAGGTCGCCGCGCACCGCCATGCGTTCGCGGATGCGGTCCATAATGTAGATCGAATAGTCGATGCCGACGCCGATGCCCACTGCAATGATCGGCACCGTGTTGACGTTGATCCCGATGCCCGCAACGCCCATGTAGGCATAGGTCGCCGTGGTACAGAACATCATCGCCAGGAACATGATCCAGCCGGCATGCAACGACCAGTAGAACCAGGTGACGAAGACGAAGATCAACGCGAGCACCAGCGGAATGATCAGCATATTGCTCTCGTACGCCGACTCGTTCATCGCCGCCGTCACGCCGACCAGGCCACCGGCAAGCTTGAACTCCAGGCCATCGATGTGATTGGCCGGATCACTGATCCAGCTCTTGGCGCGATGAATGGCGCGCCGAATCGTCTCGGCCTGGTGGTCTTTGTAGAAGAACACGAGGTTGGACACCTGGTCGTCGGTGTCGACAAACTCCTTCAACGCACCAGGGACCGGACTCGATGCCATGTAAGCGAACATCAAACCACCGACGTACGATTCGGTATCGGGGATGATTGCCCAGCGTGGATCGTCGCTGTGGAAGATGCGGTTGACCTGCTTGACCAGGTCCGGCGTCGCCTTGGTGCCGCCCAGTTCCGGGTCGAGTAGCATGTGGCGTTGAAACGCCTCGATCGCCTGCAAAACTTCGGGGCGTTTCATGCCACCCTTCTCGTCGGTGCGCGCGATGATGTACAGCTCTTCCGAACCGGGGAAGCGTTCGTTGATGATCTTCGACGAGACGTTGTAGTCGTGATCGAGATACAGGATCGGCGAACCCGGCTCAGACTCGCCGACCTGAACCTTCGAGCTCAAAAAGCCGGCAATCGCCAGAATCACCAGGCTGACAACCAGAATGCCGCGTGAACCGGTGCGGGTTGCCACGCCGCGACCCAAGGCGGCAAAGGCGGCCTGGTCTACCCCGGTACCGACCATCGCCGCCTTTGGTTTAGGCAGCAGCGACAACATCAGCGGCACGGCGATCAGCACCGTAAAGATCACACAGACGGCCCACAGCGAGGCATAGATGCCCAGCTTGACGTTGATCGGCACCGAACCGAGCGCGATCAACAGCAGACCGATGGCATCGGAGACGATGCCCAGTGTGCCGGGGCGGAACAGCGAATCGAATGTGCGATGTGCCGCCTGGTTGGCGGTCTCGGCCGTGGCCAGCTCATCGTAGTAGCGCTGCACCAGCTGGATCGCGTGCGACATCGCGCGTGCCGAGATCAGGAACGGGATCACCAGCGTAAGCGGGTCGAGGTTGTAACCCAGCAGCGACAGGATGCCGAGGCCCCATACCGCAGAGATGCAGATTCCGAACAACGGCAGCAAGATGCCGTAGGCGCGTCGGAAGTACGCCACGAGCAGCAACAGCATGATGCCGACCGTGGTACTGAAGATCAGCAGCAGTTGATCGAGATAGCTGTACACCCAGCCCCACAGCATCGGCTGGCCGGTGGCGTAGATGTGCACATTGCCTGTGGTCTCCGCCTCACGGATGGCCTGGATCTGGCTGAAAATCTCCGCATAGTTGAGGTGACCTTCATTGAACTGCGCCTTGATCAAGGCGGCCTTCATGTCCGGTGACACCAGCAGGCCATACACGCGCGGGTTGGCCAGCACATCGTGGCGCAACTGTTCCAGCTGTTGCTGGCTCAGGTCCGGCTCGACCGGGTCGTAGTATGGTTGTGAGTTGACGTCGCCGGTGTCGGTCAACCAGACCTTACGCGACGTACGATGGGTCAGGCTGGCCAGCAGATTGTGGTTGACCCCACTGACGTTATCGACGGCCTGCGTCACCCGATGGATGCGTGCCAGGGTATCCGAGGTGAAGATGTCGCCGTCTTCGACAACAACCGCCATCACCACGTTGTTCGCGCCACCGAAGGTGTCGCGGATGCTGTTGTGCAGCTTGATGTACTCGTGTTCCTGCGGCAGCAGGTCGGCGAAATCCGAATACATCTGTACGTTGGGTATCTGTACCGCGAAGAACACGGTCAACGCAGCGATCACAGCGAGGAAGGCGCGCGGAAAGCGGAATACCAGTTCGTCGATGTTGTGCAGCCAATGGGTAAAACGGTGCACGCCGGTCATTGCGCACCCCCGTTCCTGGCGATGCGTGCGTCCGGCTCAGATACATCGAGCTTCAACAGCGTGCCGGCGCCACCGGCCAGCAACAGATCGCTTTCGGCCAATGACACACCACCGATCAGATAGGTAGCCACCGCCACCGGCAGCTCGACCCGGTGCCAGGCATTTGCATCGAGCCGCAACAGCGTGCCGTTGTCGCCCAAGGCAAACAGCGCGTTGCCGACGGGCACGAAGGCATATAAGGGCACGCTGGTTTCGGTCTCCTGGCGCGTCCACGATGTTCCGCCATCGCCGGTATGCCATATGGTGCCGCTCAAACCGCTGACCCAGCCGGTGTCACGGTCGGTGAAATGCAGGCCCATCGGGTAGAAGTCGTTTGGAACCGGTTCGGCGCGCTCCCAATTGGCTCCGTCATCGACACTGAACATGACAGTGCCGAACTCACCGGCAAATACGGCGAGGCCATCGCTGAGAAACTGTGCGGCGGTGAACTGCAGATCTTCGTCTTGCGTCGAACTGGTCCAGCTGCCGCCGAAATCGGTGCTGCGCAGCACGGTCGAGAAACTCGCGCCGAGCCAGACTGCGTTGTGTCGATCGCAGCCCAAGGCCATCAGCGATTCGGGCGTATCGACCGGGTGTGCCTGCCAGTTGCTCGCCTGCGCGTCGGATACCCACAAGGTGCGACGCGAGTCGATGCCGACGAATCGGCCGTTCGGGCAGGACGCCAGGTTAAGGAACGCTGCCCGGGTCGGCAGATTGACGCGACGCCAACCATCTTCACCTTTCGGTGCAACCAGCAACACGCCGGCATCGGCTGCGGCAACCTGGTGACTTGCGCTCGCTGCTACCGCCTTGAAGTGATCAAAAGCATGGACTGCTTTGGTCTGTTCCTGCTCGACACCCTGCAGGTTCAACGGCGCCTCACAGCCAGTTACGATGAACGTGACCCACGCCACCAGCACGAGCGGCGAAAGACCTTGCTTGAGCGCACGCGCCGGCTTCATACGAATCGCATCCCCACGCTACCCAGATCCTGGAAGCGCACGTTGACGTTGTCGCCCTTGTTCACGGTCACAGCGGCAGTGATACCGCCGGTCAGAATCAAGGTGCCGGCAGGGATCTCTTCACCACGTTCGCCGAGCATGTTGGCAAGCAGCGCAACACTCGCTGCGGGGTGACCCAGCACGGCGGCACCCGCACCCAGCTCGACGATCTCGCCGTTGCGCTCGAGCACGACACCCAGGTTGCGCATGTCGAGCTCGCTTGGGCTGGCACTGCGGCCTCCCAGCACGAAGCGCGACGATGAAGCGTTGTCTGCAATCACGCTGACCAGGTCGAAGCGGAAATTTTCGTAGCGTGAATCGATGATCTCGACCGCCGGGATCACGAAGTCGGTCGCGGCCAATACGCTGCCGACATGGCAACCCGGGCCCTTGAGCGGCGCCTTGGTGACGAAGGCCAGTTCAGCCTCGACCTTGGGGTGGATCAATTGATCGGTTTCGATATCGCCACCATCGGGGCGATCAAAGTAGTCGGCGAGAAAACCGTAGATAGGCGTCTCGACGCCCATCTGTTTCATCTTGGCGCGCGAGGTCAGGCCGACTTTCAGCCCGGCCAGGCGGTTGCCGCGATCGAGCTTGCGCCGACGGATCGCATACTGCACCGCGTAGGCATCGTCAAAATCCATATCCGGATAGCGATCGGTGACCTTGGTCGCTTCCTTCGCTTCGAGCTCGCAGTCTTCGAGGTAGACCGCCAGTTCATCGATCTGGGCTTGGCTCAGGGTGCTCATGCGGCATTCCCCGCCTTCGACATCTCGAGCGCGACGTCTTCGATCATGTCTTCCTGGCCGCCGACCATGCCGCGCTTACCAAGCTCGACCAGGATTTCGCGCGACGACACGCCGTAGCGCTGCTGTGCGCGTTTGGCGAACAGCAGGAATGACGAATAAACCCCAGCGTAACCGAGCGTCAGCGCATCGCGATCGATACGTACCGGGATATCCTGGATCGGATAAACCAAGTCTTCGGCCACGTCCATCAGCTTGAACAGATCGACGCCGGTGTCGATGCCCATGCGATCACAGACCGCAGCGAACACCTCGAGCGGGGTGTTGCCGGCGCCGGCACCCATACCCGCTGCCGAGCCGTCGATGCGATTGGCGCCGACTTCGACCGCGGCAATCGAGTTGGCAACACCCATCGCCAGGTTGTGGTGACCGTGAAAGCCCAGTTCGGTCTTGCTGTCGAGCGCCTCGCGCACCGCACTCAGGCGTACCTTGACATCGTCGGGCAGCATGTAGCCGGCCGAGTCGGTGATGTAGATGCAGTTCGCGCCGTAGCCTTCCATCAGCTTTGCCTGCTTGATCAGGCCCTGCGGATCGAGCATGTGCGACATCATCAGAAAGCCGACGGTGTCGAGACCGAGTTCGGCCGACTTCTTGATGTGCTGTTCCGAGACATCGGCCTCGGTGCAATGGGTAGCGACACGGATCGTGTCGACGCCGCAATCGTGTGCCATCTCCAGTTCGGGCACCGTACCGATGCCGGGCAACAACAGCGCCGAGATCTTCGCCTGCTTCACATGTGGACGGACGGCGCGCAGATATTCCTCGTCGGTATGTGCCGGAAATCCGTAGTTGACCGATGCGCCGGCCAGACCGTCGCCATGCGTGACTTCGATCATCGGCACACCGGCCTGGTCGAGGCCCGACGCGATGCTGATCATCTGTTCGATCGAGATCTGGTGACGTTTCGGGTGCATGCCGTCGCGCAACGACATGTCATGAATGGTGATCTTGGTACCTGCGAGATTCATTGACACTTACTCCTCAGGCGACTTGGGGTTCGAGCACGAGCGTGCCGTTGGCAATTTCTTCGGCGAACATCTCGGCGGTGCGCAGACCGGCGGCGGTCATGATGTCGAGATTGCCGGCGTACTTCGGCAGGTAATCGCCGAGGCCTTCGACCTCCATGAATACCGACACGCGACGCCCGTCGAACACCGGCCCGTTCTTCAGGCGATAGCCGGGTACGTACTTCTGCACCTCGGCGATCATCGCGTTGATCGAGGCGGTGATCGCCGCCTGGTCCGGTTCGTCGACCGTGATGCAATGCACCGTGTCGCGCATGATCAGCGGCGGCTCGGCGGGGTTCAGGATGATAATGGCTTTGCCCTTTTGCGCACCGCCTACGGCTTCAACCGCACGCGACGTGGTTTGGGTGAATTCGTCGATGTTCTTGCGCGTACCGGGACCGGCCGACTTGGAGGAGACCGTCGCAACAATCTCACCGTACTCGACAGGCTGCACACGGCTCACGGCGGCAACCATCGGGATAGTCGCCTGCCCGCCGCAGGTCACCATGTTGACGTTCATCTCGCGCTTGCCGACGTGGTCTTTCAGATTGACCGGCGGTACGCAATACGGACCGATCGCTGCCGGGGTCAGGTCGATCATCATCGCGCCCTGCTCCTGCACCTTGCGGCTGTTCTCGGCATGCACATAGGCCGAGGTCGCATCGAAGCACACCTGGATGTTGTCCTCGCGCATGTGCGGGATCAGCCCATCGACACCTTCGTGCGTGGTTTTCAGACCGAGCTTGCGCGCACGCGCCAAACCTTCCGACTCCGGGTCGATGCCGACCATCCACACCGGATTGATCCATTCACTGCGCAGAGCCTTGTAAAGCAGATCGGTACCGATGTTGCCGGAGCCGATCAGGGCTGCGTTGATCTTGCTCATTCAGTAAATCCTCGAATGTTCTTTGTGCCGGGGACTTCGCCGACGTCGTTAAACAAACCGCACCGAAGCCGAACCGATGCCACCGATCTCTACCCGCATGAAGTCGCCCGCCACCACCGGTTCGAGCGGCACCAACGAGCCGGACAGGATCACTTCGCCTGCCTTAAGCGGGATATCGAATCGACCGAGGGTATTGGCCAGCCAGGCCACGCAGTTCACCGGCGAACCCAGCGCCGCGGCACCGGCACCGGTCGAGATGATCTGGCCGTTCTTCTCGACCACCATGCCGACCGTGGCGAGATCGACCTTGCGCGGATCGACCGCGCGATCACCGAGCACGAACAGACCGCACGAGGCGTTGTCTGCGACCGTGTCCTGGATCTTGATCTTCCAGTCACGGATGCGGGAATCGACGATCTCGAAGCACGGCATCACCGCTTCGGTCGCGGCCAATACGTCGGCGTTGGTCACGCCCGGGCCGCTGAGGTCTTTCTTCAGGATGAAAGCAATCTCGCCCTCGGCGCGCGGCTGGATCAGTTGCTCACTGATCGGCATCTCGTCGCCGTTGCCATACACCATGCGGTCAGTCAGGTAACCGAAATCGGGCTGGTGCACATTGAGCATGTTCTGCACGGCCTTCGAGGTCACACCGATCTTCTTGCCGATGATGCGTTCACCGTCGGCCACGCGGCGTTCCACGAGACGCAGCGAGATGTGGTAGGCATCATCGATCGTGATATCAGGTTCACGCTCGGTCAGCGGTTCGATCATCTCGCGCGTACGCAGTGCGCTGAACAGTTCGTCGCCCAGCTGTTGGATGCGTTTGTCATCCACGTTATGCATCTCCCATCGCGGGTTCTGAAAGAAAGTCGCCGACCAGACGACTAAAGCGATCGGCATGTTCGATCTGCACCCAGTGGCCGCAGCGACCGAACACGTGCAATTGCGAACGTTGGGTAATCTCGAGCAGGCGCAACGAAACCGACAGCGGGATGACGTCGTCGTCGCGCCCGTGGATGATCAACAGCTCCTTGTCGAGCTCGCGCAATTCGTCCTCGGCACAGGCGAGCGCGTCGACCCAGCGCTGGCGCGGCGCAGGAAACATCGCGGCGAACGCCTCTTGTACACCCGGGCGATTGGCCGCCTTGAAGCGCAACTCGGCCAGCTCATCACTGACCAACTCGCGGTTGTACGCAAAGATGTCGAGCAGCTTGCGCATGTTCTCGACCGACGGCTGGTAACCCCAGACAGCATCGAGGCCGTCGGTGATCGGAAAGCTCAGGCCGACAGCACCCATCACGACCAGGCGGCGCACGCGGTTCGGATAGCGCAAGGCGAAGTGCAAGGCCAGCGCGCCGCCAAACGAGTTGCCGACCAGGTCTACCGCGTCGAGTTCGAGTGCATCGAGAAAGCCGGCCAGGTGTGCGACCCAACCGTCGATGTCGTAGTGCGCACCGTCTTGCCGTTCGGTGAAACCGAAGCCGGCAAGATCGGGGGCGATAACGCGCCGCTGCTTTGCCAGTGCCGGCAAGGTCAGCCGCCAGTTGGCCCACGCGCTGACGCCAGGTCCCGAGCCATGCAACAACACAACCGGATCACCGGCGCCTCGATCGTGATAGTTGGTCGTGACCGTCGGCGTAGCGACGCTCAGTCCGATCTCGGGATTGCTGGCCGGTGCGTTCATGTCAGAGCTTCACGCACACATTCTTGAGTTCGGTGTAGAACTCGAGTGAATGCACCCCGCCTTCGCGACCGATGCCTGAGGCACCCATGCCACCGAACGGCGTACGCAGATCGCGCAGGAACCAGGAGTTGACCCAGACGATGCCGGCGTTGACGTTGGCAGCCACGCGATGCGCACGGCCGGCGTTCTCTGTCCAGATCGCTGCAGCCAAGCCGTAGTCGGTATCGTTGGCCAACGCGACCGCTTCGTCTTCGCTGTCGAACGGACGCACGTGACAACACGGGCCGAATATCTCGTCGCGAATGCATTCGGCATCGTCGGCCAGCCCGGTCCAGATGGTCGGCTGCACCCAGGCACCGCCGGCGAGGTCGCCCGGCATCTCGGGTTCGCCGCCGCCGGTTACCACCGTGGCACCCTCGGCGACCGCCTTGTCGTAGTAACCCAGCACCTTGCGCTGGTGCTCTTTGCTGATCAGCGGGCCCATGCTGGTTTCGGGATCGTTCCACGCACCGAGTTTCATGTGCTCGGCACCACGCTTCAGGCGTGCGAGAAACTCATCAAAGATCGGTCGTTCGACGTAGACGCGCTCGGTGCCCAGGCAGACCTGTCCACAGTTGGCGAAGGCCGAACGCATGGTGCCTTCGACAGCTTTCTCCATGTCACAGTCGGCGAACACCAATGCCGGGTTCTTGCCGCCCAGCTCGAAGGACACGTGGCGGATGTGATCGGCGGATGCCTTGAGGATCGCCGCACCGGTACGTGTCTCGCCGGTAAAGGTGATGCCGTCGATGCCCTTGTGGCTGGTCAGAAACTCGCCGGCCGAGTCCGGGCCGAAACCGTGCACGACGTTGTACACACCCTTGGGGATGCCGACGTCGTTCATCACCTCGCCGAGCAACGTGGTGGTCGACGGCGTTTCTTCCGACGGCTTGACGATCACGGTGTTGCCGCAAGCCAACGCAGGCCCGACCTTCCAGGTCATCAGCAGCAACGGCAGGTTCCATGGACTGACCACGGCGATCACACCCTTGGGCTTGCGCAATGCATAGTTCAACGCACCGGCGCCATCGGGCGTATCGAGCATGAAGCTCTCGGTCGGTACGTTTTTCACCAGGTCGGCGAATATCTTGAAGTTGGCTGCGCCGCGCGGAATGTCGACATGTCGCGCCAGGCTGGCGGGCTTGCCGGTGTCCAGGCACTCGGCCTCGAGGAATTCGTCGAAGCGCGCATTGATGCCGTCGGCCAGCTTGTGCAGCAACGCCATGCGCTCGGCAACCGGCATGCGCCCCCAATCACCCGTCAATGCAGCACGCGCCGCGGACACCGCCTGATCGACCTCTTCACGACCGGCCTCGTGGACGATCCCGATCTGCTGCCCGGTCGCCGGACTGGTATTGGCAAAGGTACGGCCGTTCGCCGAACCCACGAATTCACCGTTGATGAAATGCTTGGTTTCTTTCATTCGCTTCGTTTTCAACTGCCAGGAGTGGCGACTGCTACGCAAACGGCCGTCTTGTTGGATTGCGGCGTGTTGCGTTGTTCGGGGGAAGAATAAACGAAGCTTGTCGATAATCAAGCTTTTTATCGATATTTTTGCTAGTTTTCTTTTTAGACGTATTTTGTCGATACTTGATAATCTGTCGACAAACAGCGTAAATATATGATTTACCCGGTGTTTAACGTAGACTTGATCTCAGTCGGATCGCCAAAGGACACATCTGCAATATGGCCATTGCCCCCTCCAAAGCTTCGAAGTCCGAGTCTCCCAAGACACTGACGGACCAGGCATACCAGCAACTGCGCGACGACATCGTGCATGGCCATCTGGCGCCGAACACGAAGCTGCGCATCGAATCGTTGCGCCAACAGTACGGCGTCGGTGCTACCCCGCTGCGCGAAGCACTCAGCCGTCTGTCGGCCGATGGCTTTGTCACGATCGAAGGCCAGCGCGGCTTCAAAGTCGCCGACATGACCAAAGACGACCTCGAAGATGTGACCAACCTGCGCGTCGTGCTTGAAAGCCAGGCGCTGACGCAGAGCATCGTCAAAGGTGACGACACCTGGGAAGCCGGTGTGGTTGCTGCGTTTCACCGACTCTCCAAGCTGGAGGAATCGGAAGGCGATCGCGACATCAACGACTGGGAAAAGCGCAATGCGGATTTCCACAATGCCTTGATCGGCGCCTGTCGTTCGAAATGGCTGCGGCGCTTCTACGACACGCTGTACGACCAGCACAAGCGTTATCGCAACCTTGCGCGCAGCGACACCCACGCACGGCGCGACATCCATGCCGAACACGAGGCCATCTATAAGGCCGCGTTGAATCGCGATGCCGAAGCTGCGTGCAAGGCCAACGAATTCCACATCCGCGAAACTGCCGAGGTCGTCAAACGCCTGATGCTCGACGAATGGGAAACGCGGGAATCGGCCTGATGCAGGTTCGCCACCTTGGCCATGTCGTGTTCTATGTGCGCGACCTGCAACGCTCATTGGCGTTCTACCGCGACCTGCTCGGTCTGAAATCGCTCGGCGAGACCTTCAATGGGCGCGCCTGCATGCTGACCAGCGGCCGAACCCATCACGAGCTGCTGTTGCTCGAGGTCGGCGATGCCCCTGCCCCGCCGCCGGGCCGACGCATCGGTCTGTATCACGTGGGCTGGTGCATCGGCGACAACGACGATGCATTGCGCGATGCCAAGGCCAAGCTTGAAGCCGCCGGTGTCGCGATCGAAGGGATGTCGGATCATTGGATCAGCCATAGCCTTTACCTGCGCGATCCCGACGGCAA
>MWSE01000010.1_pt1 | contig 124396 bp, 101 predicted proteins | sample 1021931 | NCBI WGS metagenome assembly MWSE01 (sample SAMN06338154, study PRJNA374545) | mollusc metagenome | biome: marine bay; material: sediment; isolation source: gill 28 cm from animal B | host: Kuphus polythalamius | place: Philippines: Mindanao | collected 2011-09-12 | reverse complement strand
AGCACCTCGGTCATGCTTGGCCAGGCCTTTTGCATCTGCTCACGCATCTGCGGCTCGATATCCAGGGCGAACTCGAGGAATGCCTTGGCGACCAGTGACAATTCCTTGCCCTTGGGGTGCACCAGATACCATTGGCGCATGATCGGGAAGCCTTCGACGTCAAGCAGTGCCACGGGGCCGTCCGGGCCTTCCAGTGCGAGCGTGTGCAACGACAGTACCGAGAGGCCGAGGCCACCGACGATGCCGTGCTTGATCGCCTCGTTACTGCCGAGTTCCATACGCACCTTGGGGCGCAGGCTGTGTTGATCGAACAGGCGCAGGGTGGCGTCGCGGATACCCGATCCCGGCTCACGCAGGATCAGCGGCTCTTCGGCGATACGCGCGAGTGGGATGCTCTTTTGTCCAACTAGGGGATGATCGCGCGGCGCCATCACCACCAGCGGGTTGGGCGAGAACGGATAGGCCTGGATGTCGGTCTGGTCGTGCGGTGCCTGACCCATGATGTAGAGGTCATCCTCGTTGGCGCTGAGCCGCTCGAGGATACGGTCGCGGTTGGACACCTTCAGTGCGACTTCGATGCCGGGGTAGGCCTTGCAGAACTCACCGAGGATCTCGGGGGCGAAGTATTTGGCCGTGGTGATAACGCCGAGGCGCAGTCGACCGCGGCGGATGCCCTTGAGGTCGGACATCTTCATCTCGAGATTGGCCAGGTTCTCGAAGATCTTGCGGCATGATTCGTACAGTTCCATGCCGGCCTCGGTAGGCCGAACATTGCGCCCGATCTGCTCGAACAGCGGCAGCCCCATGGCGTCGGATAGCTTCTTGGTCTGCATCGATACCGTGGGTTGGGTCAGAAACAGTTCCTCGGCGGCGCGCGTGAAGCTGCCTAGCCGCACGATCGCCTCGAATATCTGCAACTGGCGCAGCGTGGTGTGGCGTATCAGAAATTCCGGTATTGCCGCGGGTGGCGTGTAACCGGGCTCGCTGTAGGGCATGCTCCTAACTCCCGAGGGGCTTTGCTTCGTCCCCATTGAAATACGTGTTCTCGTCGTGCCTCACATCTTCCTATCTGAAAGACGGCGGGCAAACCTGTGATCTTCAGGGATTCGCAATCGGCCCTCAGTCGGGCCAGACGCGCCGCCCGGATTGGTAATTGCCGCCGCTCGCGGCTAGCGCACTCGGCTTGGGCTTGGCGCGCGACACGGTCTTCTTGCGCGGCGTTACTTTTTTCGTGGTTTTTTGTGCTGTCGGCTCGGTCGCGCTGGGCTTGTTCTTGCGAATGCTCGAAAGCAGCTGGTCCTCGGTCTTGTCTTTGCCGGTCATGTCATCTCACCAGTTCTTCGGTCAGTTGTTCGATCTCGCTGGCCGCCTCGGCGCCGCGTGAACCTATGTCCAATACGCTTCGCCCTTCCAGCATCGCCCGTCGATAGGCAACGCGTCGCCGCAGCGCGGTCGTGGCGGTCGGCAGCCCCAGCTCATTCAGGGCCTGGCGCGCCAGCTTCGACAGCTTGGTGCGCGGTTCCAACTGGTTGATGACCAGTAGCGCCTCGAGGGCGGGGTTGTTCTCTCTTGCCCGGTGCAATACCGGCTCGACATGCAGGCCCGCCCAGATATCCAGGGGTGAGGGCATCACCGGTATCAACACCTGGTCGGCCACCGAGAGAGCGGTCAGGGTCTGCGGTGAGTTCACTGCCGGTGGGCAGTCGATCAGCAGGAAGTCATTGCCGTTTCTATTGGCATCGAGCATTGCATCGAGGTCGTCAGCTGCTGCAAACACTGCAAACGGGCTATTGCCGTCGCAAGCGGTATGCCAGTGAACGCACGAACCCTGGGGATCTGCATCCAGCAACACCACGCTGCCACGCCGCGCCAGCGCGCTGGCCAGGTTGATAGCCAGGGTGGTCTTGCCCGATCCACCCTTGTTGCCTGCCAGCGCGATGATGGTCATGACGGGTGCCGGTCAGGCCGCGGCCCCGCGCAATTGGTCGAGTGCTCCGGCAAACTCACGTTGTGCCGGGAGGATCGACTTGTCGGTGTCGTCCGCATGAATCGTGATGTTCACGTAATCGCGACCGAAACCCATGTCGGGGTAGTAGTTCTCGCGCTCGGACAGATCGGCTGCGGCATCGAGAAAATCGCGCAATGCATCGTAGTTGGCGAATTCGTAGCGCTTCTCAAGGCGATTGGGTCGGTTGCGTTCTTGCCATTCAGTTGCCATGGTTTGTCTCCTGCGATAACGGGGTGTCAACGGTAGCTGCGTCGTCCGTTTGCGGCAGCCGTCGCCGGTTGCAGGCTGGCCTGCCAGCCCAACAACTCCTGGTGATGCGAGCGTTCGTCTTCGAGCAATGCCTCGAAAAACGTTCGATGATCGTGGTCTCCAACACGCGCACAATGATTTACGGCGTTGCGATACAGCTCGATCAATTCGCTCTCGAATTGCTGATTGATCTGCAGCAGCGACGACAGGTCGCGGGCCAGGCGAACCGGGCGCAGCTGAGAGGCGCTGGGAGCCACACCGGTTGCGAGCATGCGCTCGATGATGCGGTTCACGTGTTGCAGTTCCTCTTCCGACTCGTTGCGCAGACGGGCGGCGGCATCGGCCAGTCCCCAGGACGCGACAAGTCGCGCCTGGGTGCTGTACATCTGCACTGCCGAGAGTTCCAGGCTGAGCGCTCTGCCCAGGTAACCCAGTACCCTGTCGTCTGCCCGTGCGGTCAACATCGGTCAGTTCGCCCAGGCTGCGTTACGCCGCAGCCTTCGAGTCGGAAGCACCACCGGTCGGCAGCACCGGCTCAACCTCGCGGTGCGGACGCGCGATGATGTGTGCGGCTACCAGGCCGTCGCCGACGCGCTCACAGGCGTCTGCACCGGCACGCACGGCTGCGTTGACGGCGCCGGTCTCGCCGCGAACCAGCACGGTGACGTAACCGCCGCCGACGAACTCACGACCGATCAGTCGCACCTCGGCGGCCTTGGTCATGGCGTCTGCCGCTTCGATGGCGGGCACCAGGCCACGCGTTTCAATCATACCCAGGGCGATACCGTAGTTTTCACTTGCCATTGTCTTTCTCCGTTTAGAAGTAGCTGTCTGTTATTGGGGTTACTTGTTGTTGCCGAGTACCGGCTCAACTTCGCGGTGCGGACGCGCGATGATGTGCGCCGCGACCAGACCATCGCCGACGCGTTCGCAGGCGTCGGCACCGGCACGCACTGCTGCGTTGACGGCGCCGGTTTCGCCACGGACCAGCACCGTGACATAGCCACCGCCGACGTATTCACGTCCGATCAGCCGCACCTCTGCGGCCTTGGTCATGGCGTCTGCCGCTTCGATGGCGGGCACCAAGCCACGCGTCTCGATCATGCCTAGTGCGATGCCGTAGTTTTCAGTTGCCATCGTTGTCTCCTGTAGCCCCATCAGGGCGAATGTTGAAACCTGTGTTGTTCATCGACCTTGTCGACCTTGATCAGTTGCATCGTGCGGTGGCCATTGGTCGATCACCCCGCAGATGGTGAGATCGGTGAGGATCTCGAAATCGCCGGCCGCAAAACGCGCAGCCGATCCGCTTGCCAGAAACACCCAGTCGCCCGGTTTGGCACCGACCGGATCGGTAGCCGCCTGACGCTTGCCGTTGGCATCGCGTACCACCCGGAACACCGAGTGCTTTAAGCCGTCGATACGCGAGGTGCACACCAGAGAGCCTTCAACCTGCAGGATCTGCATCGTTGCCCTCCGCGCCTTCGGGCGGCCATTTGTCTATGATCCCGACAATCGTCAGATCGCTCGGATAACCCTTGCTGCCGGCGGCTTCGCGCGCGGCCGAGCTGCCTACGCAGATCACCCAGTCGCCGGGCTTGGCGCCGACCGCGTCGACCGCGACCTGCGAAGAGCTGCCGTCGCGTACCACCTGCAGATGCTTGTGTTCCATCTCGGCGATACGGTTGGTGGCAACCAGCGGACGTTCGACCTGGCAGATCTTCATCAGTGACCTCCTGCCTGCGTTTGTGCGTTAACGGAACACGCCAGCAAGTCGATCGAGCCGGCGGCGTCGCAGTCGCGCGTCACCTGCAGTACATGCAACAGGCCCTGCTCGGTCAGACTGCTGAAGCGCGCCTGTAAGGCAGCGGCAACCCGTGCACAGTGCTGTTCGGCGCGTTCACGCGAACCGGGCACCTGGCCGTGATGATCGAATCGAACGATGACGGGAACCGGCAGACCGTGCGCCACGTTCAGGCCGGTAAAGATCTTGATACCGACATCTAGATCGGCGGTCGCTTCCTCAACGGTATTGAGGTAGGCGAAGTACATCAGGTTGCGCAGCTGAATCTCTTCGAAACCGACGCCGGCGCCGATAAAGCGTTCGGCATGGCCGATGTCGGCGTAGTGCTCACCATGGTTGCTGCGCACGTAGGCGATCTGCGACAGATTGTTTTCGATCAGGCGCTCGACGAGCTGCGCCATACCGGGCTGAACATCCGGCGTGCAGGCGCGGACCGCATCGGCAATCGCATGCGTGGCTTCAGACGCGCTCGACCGGGCGGTCGCGTCGAACAGGGTCAACGCGTCGACCGCGGTATCGAGGTCGATGGCGCCCTCTGCATCGGGTACGTGGACGCGGATCGCGTCGGTGTCGGTGTCCAGACCGATCAACAAGAGATCGATTGAGGCACCGCAACAAAAACTGTTTTCGATCGCTTCGCGAAACGCGTACAGGCGTTCGCGTCCGGCTTGGGCGGCCTTGGCCGTGTCTGAACCGTGCGCGGCACAACCCTGATGCTGCGGGTCGACCGAACTGTAGTGATAGGTAACGGCTTTCAAGTAGCGCGTCGGTGCATCGGCCGTGTTCGGTTGGCCTTCGCGGAAGCGACCCAGTTCGACCTCGGTCCACTTCTGAATGCTGTCTTCGATATCGAACAGGGCACCGGCATACGACTTGCGGCGGACCGACTGTTGCGGCAACCGCAGTACATAACGTACGAGGTGCGCCAGGCGACCGTCGGCACATGGCGAGATATCGAGCGTATGGAAACCGCAGGCCTGCAGGAAGCTGTCGAAGCCATCGGCGCCACGACCAGCGTCGACGGCCAGCGGATCATTCCGATAGTAGTCGTCGCAGAAGTGGTGATAGGTCGAGAACACGCACCAGGCGAACAGGCGACGCATGTCCAGCTGAGTAACCCAGGCGTCCGCAAGGATGTCTTGCGGCAGTTCGAAACCGAGCTGAGCACGCGCGATCTTCTGTGCCTGCTGTTCGAAGTCCGCCTCATGCTGCAGGGCAGAGATCTGCTTCAACGTCGGCACGATATTGTCGAACGCCGCTTTCACATCGCGTTCATAGCCGAACAGACGCTGATTCTCTTCGTTGCGGCACAGCGGGTGAGACACAGTACCGGTTCGCGCAGGGCTGCGGCCGGACGGTCCACGCGTGCGACTACCGACAGCCGACTGCTCGACCGCGCCGGGGCGGCGCAGCGGTGCAGGCTGCGTTGACCGCGTGCCCTGGCGGGTACGAAGTCGACCGGATTGTCGGGTTGAGCGAAGCATGTCGGTTGTCGTCAGTTCGTGTTGCGTTGCTATATCAGTTCAATCGATGCCGGCCTTAGCCGCGAGCACCACCGGAGTAGGTCACCAGCGAGCCTTGCGCGGTATTGCCGCTGCTACCGGTTACCTTGCTGACCGGCTGCGGAGCTTCTGCCGGTTCGGCGGCGCGGGCGCCCATTGCGCTCATCGGTGTACCGCGACGCGTGGTATTGCGTTGCGTTGCCGAAGCGCCCTCGGTGCCGGTCACCCGGTCGCCGCGGTCCCAGTCGTCGCCGGTGATCTTCGGGCCTGCATCCTGGCCTTCGCCGGTGATGCGCGACTTGACACGTCCGTCGATCTCGGTGGCCGTGGCTGCGACCGGTTGTGGTTCGCGTGGGCCTTTGCCGAACCGTGCCTCTTCAGTGCCGGTTACCTTGCCGCCAGCCTTACCGAACGGGCCGGTGATCTGGCCTTGCTCATACTGCGAGCCGGTTACGTGGCTGGCATGGGCCGCGTGTTGCGCCGCATGCGAAGGGGATTGCACGCTGAAGTCTTCCCAAGGGGCGCCTTCGAGCGGTTGCGGAAAGTCAGGGCTGCCGGGTTCTGCAGCAACCGCCGGGCAGGCGAGGGCGGCCTGGTCTGCGCCGACATACGGCGTACCGCTGACCGTTCCGCAGGCACCGTTGCTGTCGCCGGTCATGCTGCCGCCGACTGACGGTTGCTGGCCGGTCATCGTTTTGCCGAAGCTGCGCTTGCTCGGGTCCATGCGCTTACGGGCGTCGAAATTTTCTTTCGGCTCGCAATAGGTTGCGTATTGCTCATTACCGGTATAGGGCGTGCCGGTAACCGCTTTGCAGGTGCCGGGCTCATTGCCGGTAACCCGCTGCGAGCGGCCGGTCATGCTGCCGGTGACTTCTTCGCCACCGCCGGTGCCCGAGACACCGACCTTGCGGTCTTTCGGCTCCGGCTTGGTCTTGCAGAAGCTGGTGAACTGTTCCTGGCCGATATAGTCGTCGCCGGTTACGTTGCGGCAGCTACCGGCTTCGTCGCCGGTCATGCGCTCGCGCCGACCGACCAGCGTGCCGCTGACGTTGCCGCCACGCAGCGTTTTGCTTTGTCCGACCTTTGCCGGTGCGCCGCGACCTTCCGTCGGTTGCGTCGTATTGGTGTACTGGGTGCCGGTGAGTTCGCGCTGTGCGCCGGACTCATCACCGGTGACCTTGCCGCTGCGACCGACGTTGTTGCCGGTGACTGACTTGCCCTTGCGGGTTTCGCTACCGGTTACGCGGTTGGCCGCCGGTGCAGGCTTGGTGCCGCAGAAGGCTTCGTCCTGCTGTGTACTGACATACTCCGAACCGGTCACGCGCTTGCAGGTGCCCGGCTCGTTGCCGGTGACTTTGCTGCTGCGGCCGACTTCGTTGCCGGTCACGGCATTGCCGCGCGACGTCGAGGTACGCGAGCCGCGCTGCGGTGTCTTGGCAGGATCGGTCTGGCAAAAGTCGCGGAAGATGTCGGCGCCGAGATACTCGGTACCGGTCACGTCGCGACAGGTGCTGGCCTCGTTGCCGGTGACGCTCTTGTCGCGACCGACCATGGTGCCGGTCACGGTCTGACCCTGGGTCGTTTCACTGGCGCCGACTTTCCACGGCGCGTCTTGGGCTGCGCCTTGGCCGTTGGTCTGCGGCTTGCGCCGACGTCCCGTAGGCGCAGTTTTCTTCTGACCACTGCTGCCACGTTTGCTGCGTTGCTCACGCAATGCCTGGGCGAGTTCACGACCCGACAGCTGCGGGTTGGCCGCACGCGCGGTCTGCGCCTCGGACATGCCGCCGTTGCTCAGGCCTGCCTTGCCACGCGTCGATTGGGCGCGGCGACGGGCCAGTGCAGCGGCCTTGCTCGGATTCTGTGCAAGGGTGGGGCGTTTCGGTCGGCGCGTACGGGCGCGGGCCGTGGAAGTTTCCGGTGCCTTGTTGCGTTTGGTCTTGTCGCCACCGCAACCACAGCCGCAACCGGTGTCGCCGGTCCTCATGGCATCGTTCGGCTTGGATGCATCTATCTCAGCTTTGCTTGCAACCGGCTTGGCGCGTTCATTACCCGTACGGGTACGATCGGCACTGCTGATCGCCTGCTTGCCTTTGCTCGACATGGCAAGACGTCGAGCCCGCGATGCTGTGCGAGCGCCTTCGCCGGTGGCTTGGCGGCGCGGTTGGTAGGCTTTCGTCGGGCTTGCCGCAGCACTCGAAGGGCTGGCAGGTGCCGCTGCCGGCGAGGGTGACACCGAACTCTTGGCGATCGCGCTCTTGCCTCCGCTGGACATCGCCTTGCGTCTTGCCAGGGCCAGTGCCCTGCCGTTTTGTGCTGTTGCTGCCATTGTTGTCTCTGCCTATATCAACCGTGTTCGCCAGGTCGCATGGGCGACCTGCATTTCAACGTTGCCTGTTGCGATCAGGCGCGCCCCTCGTGTACGACGAAGCACACGCCTTGGCTCTGGGTGTAGTTGTCGTAGCCGATCAGGCGGACGTGGTGGTCGGGGTAGGTGCGGCGGCAGGCTTCGATCTCTGCAGCGACCGCGTTCAGATCCTGTTCGCCGAACATCGGCAGCTTCCACATGGTCCAGTAGTGGTCACGCGAGTTCGACGGATGCTCGTGTTCGATGGCCGGGGTCAGCCCCTGGGCGATCATGTAGGCGATCTGGTCGTACACTTCTTCCTGGGTCAGCTTCGGCAGAAAGCCAAAGGTTTCCAGCGTCTGCGCGGTTTGAAAGTCACCGACTTCGTTGCTCATGGACATGGTTTAGTCTCCTGATAATTCCGGTTGCTGTGGTGGTTGCTTGGCGCGGCTCAGCCGACGTCCAGCTTGTCCACGGTGTCGAACTCGAACTTGATCTCTTTCCAGGTCTCCATCGCGATCGCCAGCTCTGGGCTGTGACGCGCGGCTTCGGTCAGGATGTCGCGTGCCTCTTTCTCGATCTCGCGGCCTTCGTTGCGCGCCTTGACCGAGGCTTCGAGTGCCACGCGGTTGGCTGCCGCACCTGCTGCGTTGCCCCACGGGTGACCCTGGGTGCCGCCACCGAACTGCAGCATCGAGTCGTCGCCGAAGATCGTGACCAGTGCCGGCATGTGCCATACGTGGATACCGCCGGAGGCGACGGCCATGACGCCGGGCAGTGAGCCCCAGTCCTGGTCGAAGAACACGCCGCGCGAGCGGTCTTCCGGTACGAACGATTCACGCAGCTGGTCGACGAAGCCCAGCGTCGACTGACGGTCGCCTTCGAGCTTGCCCACGACGGTACCGGTGTGCAGGTGGTCGCCGCCGGACAGGCGCAGACACTTGGCCAGTACGCGGAAGTGGATACCGTGTTTCGGGTGACGGTCGATAACGGCGTGCATGGCGCGGTGGATGTGCAGCAGCATGCCGTTCTTGCGGCACCAGTTGGCCAGTCCGGTATTCGCGGTGAAGCCGCCGGTCAGGAAGTCGTGCATGATGATCGGCGAGCCAACCTCTTTGGCGAACTCCGCACGCTCATACATCTGCTCGGGATCGGGTGCGGTCACGTTCAGGTAGTGGCCCTTGCGCTCGCCGGTTTCCTGCTCGGCCTTCTGAATGGCCTCTCCAACGAACTCGAAACGATCGCGCCAGCGCATGAACGGCTGCGAGTTGACGTTCTCGTCGTCCTTGGTCATGTCCAGGCCGCCGCGCAGACACTCGTAAACGGCACGGCCGTAGTTCTTGGCCGACAAGCCCAGCTTCGGCTTGATGGTTGCACCGAGCATCGGACGGCCGTACTTCGACAGGCGGTCGCGCTCGAGCGAGATACCGGCCGGCGGTCCGCCGCAGGTCTTGATGTAGGCGATCGGGAAGCGGATGTCTTCCAGACGCAGGTGGCGCAGCGCTTTGAAGCCGAACACGTTGCCGACCAGTGAGGTCAGGACGTTGACCACCGAACCCTCTTCGAACAGGTCGATCGGGTAGGCGATGAAGGCGTAAAACGATTCGTTGTCTCCCGGCACGTCTTCGATGCGGTAGGCGCGACCTTTGTAATACTCCAGGTCGGTCAGCAGCTCGGACCACACGGTCGACCAGGTGCCGGTCGATGATTCAGCGGCAACCGCGGCCGCGACTTCCTCACGCGGAACGCCCGGCTGACCGGTGCACTTGAAGCATGCGAGCAGATCGGTATCGAGCGGCACGTAGTCCGGGGTCCAGTACATGTCGCGGTATTCTTTAACGCCTGCATCGTAGGATTTCAGGGCCATGTTTAACTCCTGTTCTTGCTGTGTCAGCGGTTCGGTGAGGTTTGCCTCGATGTGGCGTGAAGCTTAGGGAGCGGCTCCGCTGGGCTTCCAATAAATCCTCCTGCGGAAATTCATAGAATGCGGTCTATGAGTGCCTGACGGTGGGCAGCGGCCGGGGTGTGGGAGGGGGCGACCCATCACTCATTTGTGCGCGGTGCAAAGGTTTGGCGGCGGCACTTGGAGAGGCGTTGAAACGCTCGGCAATTCATAGCCTTATCAGATTGCCTGCACGCGAAGGCCCTGTCGTCATCGCGTGCGGTCACGCGGCTTTTAGAGGGTTGTTAGTGATCGTGTTGCGGCGGAAGAAGCGCGGGCTGGTGTAGGCGCCAGACGCCGAAATCGGTCACGAATAGATGCGTTTCGCAGTTACGCATTGAAACCATCTATGAAGCTCGCGACGGGTGTCGAGATGCGTTCGGGCGAACCTCCATGTTCCACATCCAGGCCGAACGCGCCGTTTATTTATCGATGTCTATTGTTGGCGTCGGGTAGCGTGGCGGCCGCATGAAAAGCTATGCAGACTTGTGCATCCTGGGGACAACCACACACTGCCTGTTGATAATGCTTGCGATCGCGGTGCCTGGACATCGCTGTCGATGCGCGCTCCGAGCATCGCCAGGCTGACTAGTGGCGTCTGCGCTGTAACAACAGCCCTAACATCGCACTGAGCGGCATCAAAATGTTGGCGACTGCCAATATATGAAAGATGTTGCGCGGCAGGCTACGGTTCGGCAGTGCGCGTAGCGCCTCGACGGTTGTTGGTGGCAGATCGGCAATCTCTGCGTCACGATTGACCCATCGATAGCGGCACCCTGAATAGTGCACGGAGGGGGGAGCGGTTGCGAAGCTGTATTCTCCCTTCACATCGATGCCGGGCGCCAGCTGTCCTGCAGCGGTCGGCACCTTGCCACCGGGATGGCGATAGTAAAGATGAATGCCGTTGCCCGTCTGTGCCGTGAGTGTCTCCGGTAGATCGAGCAGTCGCATTGACGCCTTACCGCCTTGCGGATAATCCACGTCGATGATGATCAGGTTGTATTTCTGACCGGTCAGAACGGCAACATTGGTATCGCTGTCATTGGCACGATCAGCATCGCCTTTCGAACGTTTGAGAAAGGTGCGCACGAGATGCACAACCGACCTGGGATATTTGCCGTTCTTCTTGACGAAGTAGTCGCCCAGGACGTGTTGGTACGGCGGTCGCAGCGGGAGAATGCCGAATCCTCTTTCCTGCAATAAGGCTGTGGCCACGTCCTTCTCGGAGCTTTTGGCAGCATTATTGTTTGGTATTTTTTGCATTGCCAAGTGCCGGCGTGTTCAAGGTTCTGGCCTTAGCCAGTGCCCCAGGTCTCGGTCGATCAAATCCTGTAGGCGCAGGATGTCCTCACGGTACTGACCCAGGAGGTGTGTCCAGATCTCCGCGTCCAACGGTGGGGCATTCCTCAGTGACAATCGTTTGATGCGCTCGCGCCCTTTTATCCTGACGGATTCGGGAAGCAGTGTTCGGGCAAGAAAACGCAATGGGTTGGGGCGGGTCAACAGGCGTTTCACCGTGCCTGATTTATGCAGTCCGCCGACGTTGTGGGATGTCGACATATCGGGTCGGAAGGTATCGACGCCGATATGGCTGCACAGCTTGTCGAGCATCTGCTGCGGTTGCCGCCGAAAATCTTCGTACAGGTGTACCTGGATGTTTTCCCGGCCAAACAGCTCGATGTACTGTTTGAGCGGTTCGAAGTAGAAGCCGCGAGCCAGGTAGACACCGCTCTCGCCGTGGTAGTGCTTGGCTTCCTGCTCATGCGCTATGGCCTGCAGAAAGTCATCGTGTGCCTCACGGTTGTCTCGGCGGTACATCACGAAGGCGGAATAGGCGCGCTCGATCGGCTGGCGCAAAACGGCGACCAGTCGTGCATCGGGAAAACGTGCGTGCAGGCCGTTAGCTGCTTTTGCGGAATGCAGGTAGGTGGTTGATGCTTCGCCGATGGCTGTTTCATTGCGCCTTCCCTGGAACAGCTCGATGTAGTCGTCCCAGCGGGTAACCGCACGCTTGGCATCCCCGGCGTCGACGAACGTCGGGTTCTCGTCCTCCAGCGTGAAGAAATGTGGTTCCTTGGTTGGGCTCATGAATATCTGAGGATGCTGCGCCAGATACGCAGCCAGGGCAGTGGTCCCGGCTTTCGCTGCGCCAAGGATGAAAAAGTTCGGCAGTGCCGTCGTCGATGTCGGCGTGTCGGCGCCAGTGCCACCCGCACCCAGGGATTCAGCGTTCATGTTGTTGTTCTCGTTCAGTGCCGATGCGGATCTTCGGGCCCGGGAGATCGACGCAGGTGGGGAGGCGGCGCGCGGTTTGTTTTTCGGCGTCACGCAGGCGTTCGATCGTGCGTGCATGCGAGTCGAAGTCGCCGTGCAAAAAGCTTAGCCGCGCGACGTTCATGCCGGCGATCAGCGTCTGCGTCGGGATGTCGGCTCGGTCCGACGCCGGACCGGTGATGCACACCAGCTTGGTTTTGTTGCCGGGCATGTGCATGGGCGCTTCTCATGTAGTGAATGGCGGCGCTGAAACGTCGTAGTCGCTGCCTTGGGCGCAATTACGACAATTATACTGCCGCATGCGCATTGGTGCTGTTAGCGGCCGCTGATGCCAAACTGAAAGTAAGCGCCAAGCCGGAAGCCGGTCGAATCCCGGCGGCTATGCCGAAGCCGCGCCGAGCGGTAATCTGGCGCATGGGGGTGTTACATGCAAAAGCGGAAAATTTCCCATCCATCGCAAACCAGGCCCGACGCCGAATCCAGCGTGGAACAGGACTGGCTCGATCTCAGCACGTTGGCCGAAGTCGAATTGACGTCGGAAGATCCCGATCACCCGATCGAAGCGGCATTTGCCCAGGCGGGCGGTGAAGGTTGGCGGGCCGGCGCGCCCGGTCTCCAGTTGGTCCGGTTGATCTTCTTCGAGCCGCAGCGAGTGCGTCATATAAGAGTGCGGTTCGACGAGGCGGGCGTTGAGCGCACGCAGCAGTATGTGTTGCGGCATGCGGCGCAACCGGGCGAGGCATGTCGCGAGATCGTCAGGCAGCAATGGAACTTCAATCCGCGCACCGCGCCTGTCGAAGTCGAAGATCACGCGGTCGATCTGCCGGCAACGAGGGTATTGGAACTCGAGATCAATCCCGACATGGGTGACCCGTCGGCGGTTGCCAGCCTCAGTCGCCTGCAGGTCGCATAGCCAGTGGCGCGGTGTCGATGCCGCGCCAGTTCGACAAGTATCTTCGCGGCGCTCTTGGTGGTTGTTTCGAGAACCTTGGCAGGTAGGTGCATGTCCGCCATGAGCAGCGAGCGGGACTCTCCGCGGTTAATGCGTCGATACTGCATTTAGTATTTGTTTATTCCAATACCCTGGGATACTATGCGGCTTTCCGCGCACCATCCGGTCGGTGTGCTGACCTCGCGATCGTCTCCCTCGCTGATAGACCCTCCCGAACTTACATAACTCTACCTTGGGCCGGCACCGTCTGAATGACGTTGGGTTTGAGTTGGAGAAACGTTTCCTTGTCATTTGAAAACCTCGGTCTCTCGACCGGCCTCCTGCGCGCCGTTGCGACGCAGGGTTATACCTGCCCCACGCCTATCCAGGCGCAAGGCATCCCAGTCATTCTCGAAGGCCGCGATGTACTCGCCGGTGCCCAGACGGGAACCGGAAAGACCGCCGCCTTCACGTTGCCGATGCTGCAGCGCCTGAGTAGCCGCGGTCATCCCAAGGCCAACGGCAAAGGCCCACGCGCGCTGGTACTTGCGCCGACCCGCGAGCTCGCTGCCCAGGTGGGCGAGAGTGTCAGCGTTTACGGTGCACATCTGCCGTTGAAGTCGACCGTTATCTTCGGCGGTGTCGGCATCCAACCGCAGAAAGACGCATTGCGTCGCGGTGTCGATATCCTGGTGGCTACGCCTGGCCGATTGCTCGACCACGTGCAGCAGGGCACCGCAGACCTTTCGGAGGTCGAGATCCTGGTGCTGGACGAGGCCGATCGCATGCTCGACATGGGTTTCATCCACGACATTCGCAAGGTGTTGGCCCTGTTGCCCAAGCGCCGCCAGAACCTGCTGTTCTCGGCCACCTACTCGAATGACATCAAGCGACTCGCCGACAGCCTGCTGCATCAGCCGGTGTTGATCGAGGTGGCGCGGCGCAATACGGCTGCCGAGTCGGTGACCCAGCATGTCTATCGCGTGGACAAGGATGGCAAGCGTGACCTGTTGATCCACCTGATCGATGACGGGCAATGGTTCCAGGTTCTCGTGTTCACCCGGACCAAGCACGGCGCCAATCGCCTGGCCGAGCAGCTCAATCGCGCCGGTATCGATGCCGCGGCTATCCACGGCAATAAGAGCCAGGGTGCGCGTACCAAGGCCTTGACCGGTTTCAAAGACGGTAGTCTGCGCGTGTTGGTCGCCACTGATATCGCCGCGCGCGGGCTGGATATCGATCGCCTGCCGCACGTCGTGAACTACGAACTGCCGAACGTGCCGGAAGACTATGTGCATCGCATCGGTCGTACCGGTCGTGCGGGAGAAGAAGGTGCAGCGTTGTCGCTGGTCGGCAGCGACGAGGTGAAACTGCTCAAAGATATTCAGCGACTGCTGAAAAAGGACATCCCGGTGCTGCAGGTGCCGGTGTTCGAGCCGAAGGCCTTGGCGCCGGCACGTCAACCCGAGCCGACTAAGAAAAGCCGGTCGGGTGGCGGCAGGCAACAACACGGCAAACCCGGCGGCAAGCGGCCGCAGAACAACAACGGCAGCGCCCCGTCGTCGCGTCGCAAGCGGCGTTCGCGTGGCGGTCGTCCTGCGGTAGTCGGGCAGGCTTGATACGTTCAATGAATTCGCCAGCAATGGCAAATCACCACCGCGTCTTGTGTGTTGGCTCAACGGTGGTGTCTCTCTTTCAACACACAGATTAGGAATGAATGATGATGAATATTTACGTCGGCAACCTGCCGTACAGCGCTACCGAAGACGAACTGCGTACGGCTTTTGCCGCCTTTGGTGATGTCAACCGTGTCAACGTGATCACCGATCGCGATACCGGCCGCTCGAAGGGCTTTGCCTTTGTCGAAATGGCTGACAACTCCTCCGGCGACGCAGCGATCAAAGGTCTCAATGAGACCCCTATGGGCGGTCGTAACCTCAAGGTGAACGAAGCCAAGCCGCGCGGCGATCGTCGCTAATCAACGGCAATGATCCACGCGGCATCGCGCCGGGTGGATCTATCAGCGCGGTGCATGGCGACATTCGCCGGCACCGCCGCTTTTTCAGCACGGCTTGATCGAATACCGTTCAAGCCTGTTGTTGTTCTCGGCGTTCTGCCGAGCGCATTGCATTGCTCGCGGCAAAGGTGGTAAGAACCTACACATTGCCGCCAAAGGGCCGACGTGCAGTCGGTAACCACAGATGAGCACATGCGACCCATCTGAAGAACCATCCATCGACACGGCCGCTGCACTGCAGGCGCTCAGCGCGTTGGAATATCAAACCGGTGAACTCGACGAATACCTGGCGCGGATAGCCGAGTCGGTCAGCCGCTTGCTGGGCATCGATTGGTCGGTGGTGACGCTGGCAGAGAATCCCGGGTTCGACCGTATCCTCGCAAGCTCGAAAGACATCGGCGCTGCGGCCGAAAAGACCTATGCCCTGCATGGCACTGTTACGGCGCAGGTCATCGACAGGGGGCAATCGTTGTGCGTTGCCGATACGGCCACTGCTCCGCAACACGGCACCCTGCCCGAGGGGTTTCGCGCCTACGTCGGCGTTCCGCTACGTACCTCGGATGGCCGGACCATTGGCACCATCTGCTCGTTCCATGCACAACCGCGACAGTTTTCGCAGAACCACGTGCAGATCACCAGCCTGTTTGCCGAGCGTGCCGCGGCCGCCATCGAGCGCTTCTTCGCCTTCAAAAAGCTCGAGGCGTTCAACAGCAGGCTCGAGGAACTGGTCGACGAGCGCACGCGCCAACTGAAAGAGACGCAGTCACAACTCGTTGAGCGGGAACGGCTGGCGGCCATCGGCGAGTTCGCTTCCATGATCACGCACGAGGTGCGTTCGCCGTTATCGACCATCGACATGGCGCTCGATTATCTGCAGCAAGGCGACTTGCCGGCCGGTGCGGTCAAGCGCGTGGGCTTGGCATCGCAGGAGAGTCGACGCCTGCAGGTGCTGCTCAGTGAGATTCTCGCATTCGCCAAACCGCAATCGCTGCATCGCCAGTCGCTGGATCTGGATGCGCTGATTACAGAGGCCCTTCTGCCACTGTCGGAGCTGGCGGAATCCGGCCGCCGGACCATCGATTATCGCTGCCAGGCCGACGCGACTGTCGCACTCGTCGATCGTGACAAGTTCATCCAGGTACTCACCAACCTGGTGAGCAATGCCTTTCAGGCGACGCCGGATGGCCAGTCCGTTGCGGTGACGTTGTGCGCCGAACCCGAACCCGGTTGGATCGCGCTGGAGGTGCGCAACCCGGGGCAAATCGCCGAGCACGATCTCGAGCGATTGACCGAGCCTTTCTTCACGACCCGTGCTCAGGGTACAGGCCTGGGGTTGGCGATCGTCAAGCGCATTATCGATGCGCACGAAGGGCGGCTGGAGATCAGTTCTGATCCGCTGGTCGGGGTTTGCGTGAAGGCAACGTTCCCGGCGGATGTCGGGCCGCTGTCTGCCGAGGCCGGTGATCATTCGGCAGCGGGGCCTAGTGGTCGATAGCGCGTGCTTCGTGTCGCTATCGACTGAAGCGGGCGAGCCGCACTTTGCGTGCAGCATGCCGAACAACCACGGCCGTCGGCGCGGTGTATTGCGCACGACGGAGACCAGTCCGGCTTTGCCCGGATGCCGTGCTATCGCGCGCCGTGACCGGTACCGAATCGCGCTGGCTGCAATAGTCTCTTCAGCTTGATCAATGCAAGGGTTCGCGGCGGTGGATCAGGGCGACTGTTTCGGTCGTCGCCTCCCGATTGCCCACGAGTTTTTCGAATTCATCGATCGGCATGGGTTTGCCATAGAGATAACCCTGGCCGAAATCGCATCCAATCTCGAGAAGCAGTCTGCGTTGCTCGGCCGTTTCGATACCCTCGGCGATCACCCGTAGCCCCAGTTTGTGGGCCATCACTACGATAGCCTCGCACAATGCCAGGCTATCGTTCTCGGGACCGAGGTTGCGGGTGAAGCTCTGATCGATCTTCACGTAGTCTATCGAGAACTTCTTGAGGTACGAGAGCGACGAGTAACCGGTGCCGAAATCGTCGACAGCGCACTGAACGCCGGCGTCGCGTAGCAGGCGTAGCTGGTCGTCGACAATGTCGTCGCCTTGTAGCAACACGCCTTCGGTGATTTCGATGACGACGGACGGACACGGCGTTTGCTCGCGCAAGAAATCGATCCAACCGGCGCATAGCCTATCCGGGTGGCGGAGCTGCACGGGTGAGATGTTGATGCTGATCTGAAAATCGGGACAGATCAGTGGCTGCAAGACGGCTGCGTTGCGCACCGCTTCGCGAAACACCCAGTTGCCGATATCGTTGATGGTGCCTGTCTCTTCAGCCAGGGGAATGAAAGCACCGGGACTGATCATGCCGTGTTCCGGGTGACGCCAGCGTAGCAGTGCCTCTGCCTTGATGATCCTGCCCGTCTCGAGATCGACGATCGGTTGGTAGTAGATGATGAACTGCTTTTCGTCGATTGCCTGGTGCAGGGCAGAAATCAGGTGCATGCGCACTTGCGACGCCTTTTCCATGGCGGCCGTGTAGTAACAGAAACGGTTTCGCCCCGAACGTTTCGCATTGTACATGGCCTGGTCGGCGCCTTTGAGCAGATCGGTGACGCTATCGGCATCGTCAGGGAAGCAGGCGACCCCAATGCTGGCCGAGACAAAGGCGTCTTCGTCACCGAGCCGGTACGGTTCGGCCAGTGTTCTGAGAATCGCCGTAATGACCGGCTCGATATCCAGCGTCTTGGCGAGCCCGGGAAGCGTCACTGTGAACTCGTCGCCGCCTATGCGGGCAACGGTGTCATCGGTGCGCAGGCAGCGCTGCAGACGTTTCGCCGCTTCCAGCAGCAGCTCGTCGCCCAGGTCATGCCCGAGACAGTCATTGACTTCTTTGAACCGGTCGAGGTCGATGAACAGCACGGCGAGCAAGGAGTTGTCGCGTCGGCAACGATTGATGTCCTGCGCGAGACGGTCGGCGAACAGTCGGCGATTGGGGAGTCGGGTGAGTTGATCGTAGTTGGCTTGCTCCCAGATAAGGGCGTCTGCGCGTTTCTTTTCGGTGATGTCGTGAAACATCGCTACGTAGTGGCGAATTTCGCCGTCTTCATCGCGAACCACGTCAACCGACAGCCAAGCGGCGTATTCTTCGCCATCCTTGCGCTGATGCCAGGTTTCTCCCTCCCAGCGCCCGGTTTGTGCGATGGCTTCATTGATCGCGAGCAGCAGCTCACGGCCGCGTTGATTCGAGAACAGGATCCCGGGAGGCCGATGACGGACGTCGTCGAATGCATAGCCGGTGATCGCGGTGAAGGCCGGGTTCACCGCAATGATGCGCAGACGTTCGTCGACAATCGCAATCGCCTGGCCGCTGTTGCGGTAGACCGCGTCGGCCAGGCGCAACGCTTTTTCGGAGGCGATCTGCTCGGTGATGTCGCGGACGACGCCATACAGGGTCGGTCGCTTGCGCGCGCTGGAGGTGCCGATCAACTCTGCCCGAAAATGGACGGTACGCCGTCGTCCGTCGATTGTGTCGATACCCAACTGCAGTTCAACCGGATGGTCCGGTTTCAGCTTTTCCATGGCTGAAAGGAACTCGGTGCGTTGCTCGGTGCAGACGAAAGGCAAGAAACCACCCTCGGCGACCACCTGATCGACCCCGCAACCAAAAATGCCGGGCGCGTCTCCTGCCATCCAGTCGAGGCGGGTCTCGCCGTTGTCGAGTTGCTGTCCGGTAAAAATCAGGTCGTTTGCAATCGACGAAATAATGCGGAAGCGTTCTTCACTCTTGCGTAGTTCCTTTGCTGAACGTTCTTTGGCCGATAACAGGCCGCTGAGGTTCTCACGCATCGTGTTGAAGGCATCGTAAAGCACGCCTATCTCATCGCGCCGGGTCGATTTGAGTGAACGTGACATATCTCCCTTGGCAACCCGCTCGGCCGATCTTTGCAAAGTCAGCAGCGGTTGAACGATGCGTCGCTCGATGAGCAAGAAGATCAGGATCGCAGATAGCAGCAGTTGGCATAGCAGAAGCAGGCCTTGCACCAGCAGCTTATTGCGTAGTGCCTGCTGGATGTTGGTCGAGGTGATTCCCAGACGAAGCGAACCGAGGCGATGCCCATCAAATGTGATATCGAATTGTGCGCTGGTCTGTGAATCGCTCCGTTCGATATCCTCGCTGAGCGCGACGATAACTTCGTCGAACTCGTCTTCGACGATGACTTCCGCAACATCCGGGTCGTTCAATACGGCGGCGGCCAGTTCGTTGGCATAGGGATAGTCAGCGGTCCAGATGGCCAGTGCGATGCCCGATTTAAGGATCTCGGAATACTGCGCCATGCGGGCCCGCACGTGTCGTTCGGTCTCCTGATCGAACTGAACATACGATTCGTACAGCGTGAAAAGCGTTGCGGGAATGAACAGGCCCAGTAGCGCGGCAACCAACAGGGCTTTGCGCAGCGAGGGCTTGCCCATTATCGATTCGCTGCGACGGATGTGGTCGTCGTTGAGATAATCCAGGGCAGCGTGACACCATCGAGTGAGTCGCGCATTGCTTGGTAGCTGCTCTGTCCCATGGCGCGGAAGTCAATCCCGACATAGCCATGCACTATGCGGTCGTCGAGCAGGCGCTGCATTTCAGGGTCGATGTTGCCTACGCCGACGATGACGTAGATGTCGCCACGGATCAAGCGGTCTTCGAAAGCCTGTATCGCTTGGCGGTAGCGTAGCGCCTCCACCACTGGCCAATGTCCTACCGACAGCAGGACGTCGACATCCATGGTGGACAGCGTAATCCGCGTTTGCAGCAGGGCGCGATCGATCTGGTCACCGGTATTCCATGGGCAACGTGGATCCTCGGTCCATCCGCCTTGACCGTCGAGGGGGGCGCCGGTCGGGTAAGCCGGATCGTTGCTCAACTCACGTCGGACGCCGGCAACCCGCTGTTCGAGGTTGGGGTCGTGTGCGGCTGTCATCAAACAGATTCGTCCGCCGCGTGGGGCATGCCGTTTTGCCATCTTTGCCAGGCTTCGACCGAATTCGAAGTTGTCGATGCCGACGTAGATGCGATGCTTGCCATCTCTTGAGGTTTTGAGCGGCGAGTCGAAGGTAATGACCGGGATCGTTGCCGATTCAAGAACCTGTTCGATCTCTCTTGATGAAGTCACCGACACGGCGAGGGCATCGAATCGTCCCGACTGCAGCGCCTCTCGAAGTGCCTCGGCCTGCAGGTGGACGTTGGCCGGACCGGGGTTCTGAATGAGCTCGCATTCATCACCGCTGCGCCTCGCGACGTCGTCGCAGCCCTGGAAGGTCACAACGAAATTCGGGTCGCTGGAGCTCTTGCCGACGATGCCGAATTTTTCGGCTGCGCATGGCTGCAGGATGCTCAACGTAAATACGAAGAGAGTCGTCAGAAAGGTGAATCGGGCGTCATGGGCGCCCCTGTTCGTCAAACTGGCAGCCGTGATGCAGCGGTTCCAATGACTCGAAAGGGGCGCTTGTGCGTCTCCTCTGTCAGCCGGGCCGTTCAGCGTTGAACAACCGGCTTCAGCCCTCGATGCATTTCTCACCTTGATCATGACGTCGACCATCAGTTTTCCATTGTGCCAACTGTTGGGTATACGAAGGCGGAAGGTGGCGGCGGCATCCTTCCGGCCGACGCTTCAAACGCATTGTTGGGCCTTGGCTCAAACGCCTATTCACGGTATCCGGCCTGTATGTGTTTCAACGGTAGTGAATACCGGGTCGGATCGTCGTCGCCAAGGGCAGGGTGATCCCGCAAAGATGCGCTCTCATAAGCGTTTAGCGTTCAGCCTAGCACCGTCTTTAGGCATGCATGGCGGCGTTCGGTTCAGGACAAAGATGTGGGACCTCGATACGAAAAAAACCTGTCGGATTTGGCGGCTCGGTGCATCGAATGAATCTAGCTGGAGCGCCGCGAAGAGTGGGTTTCGTGGCGTGTGACGTTGGCATTGCTTTTGTCGCTCGGAGCAGCCTCCCGAGCGGGGCTGGCGCTGATAGTTTCCGGCGTGACGGCCGCGCGCCCGGCGGTATTCGGCGGCGGGACTATTGCAGGCGTGTTCTCGCAGCAGGGACACTGCTGGCCGGATGTCCGCATAAGCGGATTGCCGAGCGGACGGACAAATCGAGAAGCCGGACACATCGCATGATGTGGTCTCCTGTCGGATCGCAATCCCATCGGGTGTGCATGTCCGCCGAAGATCGTGATCGAAGCGCCGGCGTTGTTCCCGGTCGATTGTGTGCATCCCGCCCGGCCGTGTGCGCCCTCGGAAACTACCACCGGGGGGTGTTCGCCATGCGCACTGTGCAGATGGCCTTTGCATCGAGTTCGGGCCATTGTGTTCACGCGCTCTGTACTCAACACATCGTGATCGAACCGACGGACGTTGCGGTAAAGACATTCACACATTGAGCAGTCACAATAGATGTATGGAAGCGACCAGCAACATCCATCGACGAAAGGCCCGCTCGTGATTGAGACGCTGCCCGGAATCAGGAATGCCGTCCGTGCCTTGATCGTGCGCGATTCGCACTTGCTGGCATTGCGCAAGACAGGCGGCGGTCGTGGTGAACGATTCGCCTTGCCCGGTGGTGCGCAAGAACTGGGCGAATCTCTGACCCAGGCGCTTAACCGCGAGTGCATTGAAGAGATCGGGACCGCAGTTGCGGTGGGCGCGATGGTACAGGTGGCGGATTTCTTCAAGCTCAGGAATACCCAGCCTCCAACTCGCCGACACGTCGTTGAGTTTCTGTTTCGTTGCGAAGTTCCAGATGGCTACCAAGCACGCAACGGTGAGCGTCCGGACAAATACCAAGTGGATGTCGTCTGGGTGCCGCTGGATGAAGTCGATGGTCTGAGCCTGTTACCGGCTTTTCTTGCCGACGGCATTCGTCGACAGACTGCGTTTGACGGCAACCACTCCTTGTATCTCGGTGCATTCGAAGACGATGCGATTACCAGCGAGCATTAGAGAGAATCTTCGCTTTCTCTGTGTCGAGGTCGATTCGCAGGTGGGTTATCTGCAGAACTACCTGCTTGAGCCCTCGGCCGCGGTCGGTAAACGCGTCCTGGATCGCGGCGGGTACGCCTACAATCTCAAGATGCGCATCCAGAGCAGCTGCGCAGACCAGCTGGCATCGCAGAAACCGAACCAATCAGATCCTCTGGCGCTGCGCAGCATCGAGTTCATCGCAACCAAGCTCGATCAGATTGCGGCGTTGTGTCGCGACTGTATCCGTCAGTTGCGCGATGTCGAAGATCTGAACCGGATAGCGCCCAAGGCGTATGTGTCGATGCTGCAGCGCGTGCGCCAGGGCATGGAATGGATCGAACCGGCCATCGTGGAAAACGATACGCGACGGGCACTGAAGATCGGCGAGTTGGAGAGCAAGCTGGATCGAGACTACGCGAAGCTGATGAAGCGTCACATCGCCGGTCTCAAGCGCAAGGGCAATACCGAAGATCTGACGCATGGTTTGTTGGCCGCACACTGTATCGAACAGATGGGCGATGCCTTGTTGGAGATGGGTGAGGCGGTTCTGTCGGTCAACCTCGGTCAGCCGGTAAACCTGGAGCGCTTTCGTTCGATGCAAGCGACGGTAGAGAAACTGGATGTCGCTGAGGACATCAGCGAAGTGCAGATTAAAACTATCGCCCAGACCCGTTCAGGCAGTGCTATCGCAGGTATTGCGTCTTCGCACCGCAAGTCGGACGGGTACGTCGGCATCTTCAAGGACGGTCATAAAGGCAAGCTCAAGGAGGAACGCGCAGGCGTGGAGAGCTGGCACGAGATCTACCCGGGGTTGGCGCCGAAGATCTTGTCCTATAAAAAACGCGGCCAGTCGGCTGCGTTGCTGATTGAACACCTGCCGGGGCTGACCATCGAGCAGATCTTGTTGCACGAATCCCCGAAGCTGCTCGCCGAATCGTTGAAACGGCTCGGCAAGACACTCAATTCCGTATGGCGTGAGACGCACACCGAGCAGCCGGTGTCGGCGGGTTTCATGCGTCAACTGGAGTGTCGACTGGACGATGTCTATCGCATCCATCCCGAGTTTCGCGAGGACAACAGCCGGATATGCGGGCTGGAAGTACCGGGCTTCGATTCGCTGGTCAGGCAGGCAAACGATTACGAGGTAGCGTTCGCTGCGCCTTTCTCGGTCTATATCCATGGCGATTTCAACGTCGACAACATCATCTACGATCCCATCGAGAAACGTATCAACTTCATCGATCTGCACCGCTCGCGCTACATGGACTACGTGCAGGATGTCTCGGTGTTCATGGTGTCCAACTACCGCCTGCAGGTTCTCGATGCGCCGCTGCGCGATCGTATCCTGATGTCGGCGAGGGATTTCTACGGCATGGCAAGGCGATATGCGAAACAACGGGGTGACGAAACTTTCGATCTGCGACTGGCGCTTGGACTGGCGCGCTCGTTCGCCACGTCTACGCGGTTCATCCTCGATGAGTCCTTGGCACAGGGCATGTTTCTGCGTGCGCGATACCTGCTTGAACGGGTGCTTGCTACGCCGCCGCACAAGGCCGCCCGTTTTCGTACCCCGGTGAAGGAGGTCTTTGTTGGCTGATCTGCGCATTGGAGTAATCGGCATACCCGGTGCCTGGTCGACCGAGGCCTTGGCCGATGCCGTCGAGCAACGCACAGGTTTCCGCCTGGTGATCGATATGGGGCGCGTGCAACTCGATCTGGGCGCTGGGCGGCTGCGTTTCGGCGAACACGATCTGTGCGATCTGGATGGTTTGATCGTCAAGAAGATCAGCGCCGTATACAGCCCGAACACCCTCGATCGACTGGAGATGCTGCGCGTTGCCGAACACGCCGGCGTGCGCGTGTTCAGCGGTGCCGAGAACATGTTGCGTCTGATCGATCGCCTGAGCTGCACGGTGACCCTGCGCGGTGCCGGCATTCCGATGCCGGATACCCTGGTCACCGAAGACGTCGACGGTGCATTGGGAGCGGTTCGTGGTTTTGGCCAGGCTGTGTTCAAGCCGCTGTTCTCGACCAAGGCGCGCGGTATGGTGGTGCTGGATGCCGATGAACCGGAACAGCGCACGCGGGCAGCCATCGAAGATTTTCGTGCCGATAATCCAATGATGTACATACAACGGAAAGTCGACCTTTCGGGGCGCGATCTGGGCGTGGTGTTTCTCGGTGGCGAGTATCTGTGCACCTATGCGCGGGTATCTGAAGGCGATGCCTGGAACACCACGATCCACAGCGGCGGACGCTACGCTGCCTATTCGCCGTCGCAAGAGATCATCGATCTCGCGACTCGCGCCCAGGCGCCGTTCGGTATGGACTATACGACCGTCGACGTCGCCGAGACGGCTGACGGTCCGATCGTGTTCGAGGTGTCGGCTTTCGGCGGGTTTCGCGGTGCGCTGGAGGGCGCCGGCGTGGATGCCGCAGCGAGCTACGTGGAATATGTTGTTGAGCGGCTGAGGGGCGTATGAACCGTTGCACTGTCTGTGAAAACTTCGCTACCCGGCTTGTCGGCGACGCCGTGCTGAAGGAGCAGGCGTTGTGCCTGCTGCTCGGTGACTGTCGCATACGTGTGCGCAGCAACGCCGACGAACTGATGGAACGGCTGCGCCGCTATTTCGGTTTCGTCGTGACAACCGACGACGGCCACGATATCGATGTGATAGCCGTCGAGCGTGAAGCCCCACAGCTCGATGTCGAGTTCGTTGACTGGCGACGCGAGCCGGGGAAAACGGGGCGCAAAGACAGTTGCCACGATTTTGCCGGTGGTCGCCTGGTGCGCAAGGTGCGCACTGGTATGGTGTTTCTGCAAAGTGAATCGCGGCGTATTGCTGCCGGCCCGTGCCTGGACAACGACAATCAGGTGATCAACTTCATCATCACGCAATACATGAACTGGTTGCAGGTGCGCGACTGGTTGATCTGTCATGCGGCGGGCGTGGTTCGCAACGGCAGCGCGTGGGGCCTTGCCGGGTTCTCCGGCGGTGGCAAGTCGACGCTGATGCTGCGCCTGCTCGAAGATGACGCCTCCCGGTTTCTGAGCAACGACCGATTGTTCGTCTCCCGCCAACCCGGCGGTGTACAGGCCGCGGGGGTGCCCAAGCTGCCGCGAATCAATCCCGGCACCATCGTCAACAACCAACGTCTGCACCCCTTGATCCCGGAAGTAGAACGCGCCACATTGCTTGAGCTGCCCGCGGATCAGCTCTGGGAACTGGAGCAGAAGTACGACGTGATGATCGATCAACTTTACGGGCCGGGTCGTATCCGGATGCAGGCCCCGCTCGATGGATTCCTGGTGTTGAACTGGGATCGGCACAGCAATGCGACAACCCTGCTCGAGCGGGTCGATCTGCGTGAGCAGCGGGCGTTGTTGGGTGCGATCATGAAATCGCCCGGGCCTTTCATGCAATATGCCGATGGCAGTTTTCTCGACAATCAGTTGACCCCCGACGAGGATGTTTATCTGGCGGCTTTCGCAGATGTGCCCGTCTATGCCGCCAGTGGTGGTGTCGATTTCGACGATCTGGCGCGACAGTTGAAGCGCCTGATGAGGTAACCACAGGTGAGCCACGAACTTCTCCTGATGCGTCATGGCAAGGCCGATCCCGAATTCGATGGTGAGGATTTCCGGCGTCCGCTGACTGACCGCGGCAAGCGCGCTGCGCAGCGAATCGGCGCGTGGCTCGCGCGTGAACGCCTGGCACCGGATCACGTCGTCGCGTCTCCAGCCGCACGTGCCCGGGTGACCGCAGAGAAAGCCTGCAAGGTGATGGGCATCGGTGCGCAGCAGGTCCACACCGATGAGCGGCTGTATCTCGCAGACGAGATCACTTTGAAGGCCGTGCTGGCCGAGGTGCCATCGACCGCACGCCGCGTGATGCTGGTAGGCCACAACCCGGGGCTTGAGCGCCTGCTCGTCGATTTGTCCGCCACACAGCTGCAGCGCAACCATAAGGGTAGATTGCTACCGACTGCGACCTTGGCGCGCTTGCGGTTGGCGGATGGCTGGCGCGACCTGGCCGCCGGATCGGCGAGCGTGCTGAATCTGCAATACCCGGCGGACTTGCCCGAAAAATTTCCCTTCCCCGGTCCCGACGGCGAACCCACCCGTGACCGACCCGCCTATTACTACACCCAGTCGGCCGTCATCCCTTACCGCGTGACTGCCGGACAGGTCGAGATCCTGATCATCCGCTCGAGTCGCAATAAACACTGGGTGGTACCCAAGGGCATCGCCGACGTCGGCCTGAGCATGCGCGAATCTGCCGCCAAGGAGGCGTGGGAAGAGGCGGGCGTGGAAGGCGTCGTCGGCGACGAATCCCTCGGCAGCTATCAGTGCACCAAGTGGGGAGCCAGCTGCACCGTAACGGTGTACCCGATGGCCTTAAGCCGCGAGATCTCGGATGATCAATGGCAAGAACGGCATCGCGGTCGGCGTTGGGTATCGCCGGATCTCGCCGCCGGCCTGCTCAGGCAGCCCGAGTTGCGCCCGATGGTGCAGCGACTCGCGCGGCGTTTGGCGGTGACCGACTGATGGGCAGGCTGATCGTTGCGTTGATCCGCCACGGCGACTACCGCCAATTGCCGGGCACGCCAAGTGCCCATCAGCCTTTCCCGCTCACGGATAGCGGCCGGGCGCAAGCCGCGCAGGCTGTTGAGATGCTGCGCGAAACCTTGCGCAATGAGGCTTGGAAACTCGAACCACTGATCGAATGCTCGAACCTGCTGCGTGCCTGGCAGACCGCGCAGATCATAGCCGACGGTCTGCAGGATGCAGTGGCCGGTGGGGTGTGTCTGCGCGGCAGCGATGCGCTCGCGGAGCGCGGTCTGGGCAGCGCGGCCAATCTGGCCTTGCAGCAGATTGAGGCGGTCGTCGCCGAAGACCCGCGTTTCTCGCCGCTACCCAGCGATTGGAAATCGAACAGCCGATACCGCCTGCCGTTGATGGGTGCCGAGTCCCTGCTCGAAGCGGGGGAGCGCGTCGCCGCGTATATTCGTCAATGCATGGCGGACATGGCCGTACACGATACGCCGGAAGACCGCCTCAAGCTGTTCGTCGGTCATGGTGCCGCGTTCCGACACGCGGCCTATCACCTTGGGGTGTTGGAGTACGCCGACATCGCCCGCTTGAGCATGTATCACGTGCAACCGGTGTACCTTGAGTGTATCGGTGACGACTGGCGACACGTCGGCGGCGAATGGGAGGTCCGCCATGGTTCCGGATCTTCGCTGGATTAGTTGTACAGCGAGTTGAGCGTGTGCCGGGTATAGATCGAAGCAAGCGGGAGACAACCCAACAAGATGTCTGAAAAGCACGGTTCGATCGATCTGCCGAACTATCGCGGCAGCAAGTGGGTACGTGAGGGATTGCCGGTGACCAGCGAGTCGTGGTCGCTCGGCAAACCTTCGCAGAAAGATGCGCGACGCCGCCATCATCACGGCCTGGTCAAGGCACTGAATCATGCGGTTTCTCACACCCCGATACAGTGGCCGAAGCGGCCGATCTATTTCTTCGCCGATCCCCACGCCGACGCGGAAGCGTTCAGCGCCTCGCTGGTCGCATCAGGTGGCGTTCGCCGGACTGGCCCGAAAGTGCGCGACTTCCGCCTGACCAAGGCCGGCCGTGATGCGCTGTTCATCATCGGTGGCGATTTTCTCGATAAGGGGCCGAGCAACCTGCATCTGCTGCAGACGGTGCGCGGCCTGATCGACAGCGGTGCGCGCGTGAAACTGCTTGCCGGCAACCACGATATGCGTTTCTTCATGGCCATACGCGCGTTGCAGCAACCGCGCGATCTGAAGACCGAGCATATGTTCGTTCGCATGGGCCCGAAGGGGGTGCCGTTGCTGCGCGAGGTGCATCGACGATACCTGCGCGGCAAACAGGCGTTGCGCGGCATACCCGACAAGAAAGAATGTCGGCGCAGGCTGTTTCCCTCACCCGGCTGGTTCGACGAGTTTCCGGAGATCGCGCAATGGTTGATGCCGCCCCGCGCGATCGAGCGTGAACTGGTGAGGATGCGCAAGAAGGTGGACGGTTTCGAACAGGCCTGTGCCGATGCCGGCCTGTCGCTGCGCGATGTGTATGCGGCCGCGATGCGCTCTCAACAATTGTTCCTCGAACCCGACGGCGAATTCGGCTGGTTCTTCGGCGACATGCAGCTTGCCCATCGTGCTGGTTCATTCCTGTTCGTCCATGCCGGGCTCGATGATCGGATCGCGACCCTGATCGAAGAGGAGAGCGTCGCCTATCTGAACAAACAGTTTCGTCAACAGATCAGACACGATCTGTTCGAGTTTTATTACGGGCCCCTGGCCAACACGATGCGCACCAAGTACCGCGGGGTGGATATGCCGCTGACCCGGCACGGTGTCGAGCGTGCCTATCGTCAGGGCCTGCACACCGTGGTGCACGGCCATCGCAACCGCACGACCGGTCAGCGTCTGACATTGCGGCGCGGCATGTTGCATATCGAAAGTGATATCACCATGGACCGCAATTCGCGGCGCAAGGAGAACATGGACGGTTACGGTGCCGGCGTCACGATCATCGATCCTGCGGGCTATGTCCTCGGTATCAGCACCGATTATCCACATGCCAAGGTTCTCAGGCCCGACGCCCTGAACAAGGAGTAAGCTGCACACCCATGCGCCAGAGCAAACAGAGCTTCAGACACGAATCCCTGCAGAACCGCAAAACGATTCAGGACATCCTGAAGGCGATCACCAAGGGCCTTGGCAAGGGCAAACTCACCTTCAGCGATGAAGACGGCGAGATCGTGCTGCAGCCGCGCGATCTGCTGAATCTCAAGGTTACGGCGAGTCAGGACGACTCGCGCAACCGGATCACGGTGCGCATCACCTGGCAGGACGAGGACGAGGTGAAGTCGAAGAAACCGCTGGCGGTCGACTAGCCGTCAACTCCGGCTGGGCGCCCGCTACGGCGCCGCCCGGTGTGGGAAAAAGGATCTTCAAGTCGGCGGGCGGCAGGCCGATGACCCAGGGATGAACTTAATTCTTTCGCAGAATCCGGCCCTGGCCGCAGCGTCACCTGGCGCTGAAGCTGGCCGCAGGCGATGCAGCCTCATATCCCGCATCCGGCTGGGCTGCCTGTATCTGCTGCTGATGGCGATGCTGGCGTCAGCCACGATTGCCGCCGAATCTCCGCGATTCAAGATCGGCGTTTTCGACAACAGCCCGATCGTCTTTCAGCAAGAGCCCGGCAGGTACGCCGGCCTTTCGGTCGAGTTCCTCGATTCGGTCGCAGCCAGCGAATCACTGACGTTCGAATACGTTTACGGCACCTGGAAGGACGTGCTGTCGCAACTCGAGGTGGGCGAGATCGACCTGCTTGTCGGTATCGCGTACACCGCAGAGAGGGCGCAGCAGTTCGATTTCACGACCCAGACACTGATCAACAACTGGGGCGTTGTCTACCGCAATCCATCGGTCTCGATTACCTCGCTGGCGGACCTGCAGGGGAAACGGGTGGCGATGATGGCGCGCAGTATTCACAGCCGCGTGTTCCGTCAGTTGATGGACGAATTCGGATTCGAGTTCGAACCGGTCGAGGTGTCGTCTTACCTCGACGCGCTTGCTGTCACGGAGGCCGGCGACGCCGATGCGGCGGTGATCAACCGCGTCATCAGCCTGTTGAACGGCGCCCAATACGACGTGATCGAAACCGGCGTGATGTTCAATCCCGTGGAAGTCCGTTTTGCTTCGCCGAAGGGCAGGCACGCCGCGCTGCTGGCGACGATCGATCGTCATCTCACGGCCCAGAAGCAGGACCCGGCATCGGCCTACCACCGCTCCCTGGCGAAATGGTTCAGCGCGACGGGACGGGCAGAGTTGCCGACGTGGCTGGTCTACCTGGGCGCGATGATCGCGGGGCTGCTGGTGGTGCTCACCCTGACGAACCACCTGATCCGGCGCAAGGTGGTTCAGCGCACGCAGGAACTGACCGACAGCGAGCTGCGCTTCCGCCAGTTGGCCGAGAACATCAACGAGGTGTTCTGGATCGGCTCGCCCGACTGGAACGCTGTGCACTACGTCAGCCCGGCCTATGAGCGGGTATGGGGGCGCAAGTGCGACGAGCTGTATGCCGATCCGTTGGCGTGGCTCGAGTCGGTGCATCCCGACGATAAGGAGCAGGTCCGCAGCGATATCGAACGCAAGGTATCCGGTGATCTCTCGGATCCTGCGTTCAGGGAGTATCGCGTGATCTCTGCAGCGGGCGACACGCATTGGATCTTTGCGCGTGCCTATCCGATCGTCGATGAGCAGGGCAAGGTCGTCAAGATCGCGGGCATCGCCGAGGACATCACCAGCCGCAAACGGGCCGAGGAAAAGATCAACTTCATGGCGATGCATGATCCTTTGACCCGCATGCTGAACAGGTTTGCGTTCGAGCGCGAGCTGGTGCAACTGATCAAGGACAAGCCGTCGACGCAGGCCCGGCATGCCTTGCTGTACATCGACCTCGACCAGTTCAAGGTCGTCAACGATACCTGCGGACATACGGCCGGCGACAAGATGCTCATCAGGCTTGCGGGGTTGTTGCAGGACGCGGTCGATCCGCACGGTGTGATCGCACGCTTGGGCGGCGACGAGTTCGGCGTGATCCTGCGCAACATCTCGCTGGAACGCGCCGATGCGCTGGCGCATCAGCTGCTGGAATTGATCAAGGGCTTTCGCTTCGTATGGGCGGAACAACGCTTTTCGGTCGGTGCGAGTATCGGCCTGGTGATGCTCGAAGACGATCACCTCAGCGAGCTCGATCTGTTGAGCGCCGCCGATATGGCCTGCTATGCGGCCAAGGAGCGTGGCCGCAACCGGATACACATCTACTCGCACGACGATGTCGAACTGGTGCGTCGGCATGGCGAGATGCAGTGGGTCGGCCGCATTAACCATGCCTTGGAAGAGGATCGTTTCGTCCTGCACAGACAGTGCATCGCGCCGTTGTCCGATGGCTCAGCAGACAGCGCATGCCATGAGTACCTGCTGCGCTTGTTCGACGAGCAGGGAGCGCTGATCTATCCGGATGCCTTCCTGCCTGCGGCGGAGCGCTTCGAGTTGATGTCGCGACTGGATCGTTGGGTGGTCGGTCGCGTGTTCGAGTTTCTGCATCAAGACCGCGACGACAGGGCATCCGCTCGTGCCGGCATACTCGCGTTCATCAACCTGTCGGGCCAGGTGTTCACCGACGATGGTTTCGTCGACTTCGTGATCGGTGAATCGCGGCGGCACGGTGTCGAACCGGCCAGTATCTGTTTCGAGATCACCGAGACCGTCGCAATCGGCAATATCGAAGTGGCGAACCGCTTCATTCGGCAACTTGCAGAGCGCGGCTTCAAGTTCGCCCTGGATGATTTCGGCACCGGCATGAGTTCATTTTCCTACCTCAAATCGCTGCAGGTCGATTTCGTAAAGATCGACGGCGTGTTCATCAAGGATCTGTTCGGCGATCCCATGAATGCCGCCATGGTCGAAGCGATCACCCACGTTGCACACACGGCCGACCTCAAGGTGATTGCCGAGTGGGTGGAGACGGCCGACGTCGTCGATCGGCTCAAGGCGATGGGCGTCGACTATGCACAGGGTTATGCCATTGAACGCCCGGCCGCGCTGCCTGATATGCCCGGGTTGGATGCTGTGCGTTCGAACTGATTCGCTGCATGATTGCCGGGCCGAGACATTCGAAGACGTTCAGGCGCGAGCTTTGATCTTCTCGCCTCCACCTGCCAGGCTGATCGCCTGTCGCACGTAGCCCTGGTAGTTGCGCTGCAGTTGATCGACGAAGTCGAGCAACGCTGCCTTGTCGTTCGGATCGCGTACCCGTTCCGAAAGGCGAAATGGCTCGAATACGATTGCCGCGGTGGTCGTCTCGGTCAGCCGTTTGTCGAAGTTGGCAACCGCAATGGGCACGATCAGCGGCTCGGGATCGACCGCGGCTGCAAGGCGGAAGGCTCCGGGGCGGAACGTGCCCGGCGATGCCTCGGTGCTGCTGCAGCGGCCTTCCGGTGCGATCAGCAGGTTTTTTCCCGATCGCAGATGCTGCGCCGCACGTTCGATGAAACGGCGATTGCGGCTGTCGCGCGTCAGCGCCTGGTCTTGATCTTCCTCGTCGACGTCACCCGGATAGACGTACAGATAGTCCAGCCGATCGAAGTACTGCTGATAACCGAACCAGCCCATCTCGGGCTTGCGCACGACCCTGACCGGCGCCTCACCGTAGCGCCTGTACAGGATCACGCTGGAGACGAAATGGCTGTCGAGGGTGAGGCGAAAGGCATTGGGCAGCATCGTGTCCATGTGGTTTTCCAGATGGTTCATGATCACGATGTTGCCGGGTTGCTCCGGTAGCAGTTCTTCGCCGGCGGTGCGCCACGACAGCGGTTCGAACAGCGCGAGAAACGCCTGCATGCTGCGGGTACGGACCTGTTCCGGCGACAGATTGGCGGGCGCATTGGCGACGGCCTCGTAGGCGTTTTGCAGCCCTTGGTAGAAGTCGAGTTCGCGATGTACGTCCTGCAACACCTCCAGCGACAGCTCCGCCAGGTTGCGCTCCGTCGGGTCGCCATGTTCGCGGGTCAACTCAAGGGCATGGAAGGCGTCGGACAGGGTCAGGCGGTTTTCCAGCAGGTACGGAATCTTGTGCAGCGGCGAGGTCACCGGCAGCGATTCGGCTGCCTGGTCGATGATCGTCCGCATGGCCTGTATCTGCGCGCCGTAGCGTTGGGCCACCATCCTGACCCGGGTGAAGCGCAGGCGAGAGCCGATGGCTTGCAGTATGCGTCGCATGATCTGCAGCCCGAGCGCCGGCTCCTGGTTGCACAGTTTTTCGAGGCTATCGCTCGGCAGGGCGACCGCGTGGGTCACATCGATGGCGAATGCCGAGGTCCGGTAGCGGCGCGGATCGACCAGCGCCGACCAGCCGATGGGATCACCCACGCCTTCGAGCGCACGCAGGAAAACGCAGCGTGCACCGCCGTCATCGCAATACGACATGCCGACCCGGCCATCGACCAGCAGGTACAGGAACTCGGCGATCTCGTGTTGACGGAACAGCTCCATGTTGGGGGCGAAGGTCTTGACGATCGCCTGGTGCGCCAGCCAGTCGAGCATGCGCGGTTCGAGGCCTTCGAACAGCTGAGAGTGATTCAGAAAATCGACCATGACCTGCGACGACTGCAGGCTGCTGGGCGTCCACGGCAGGTTGGTCTGAACGATCGGCTCAGGCATGCGCCTGGGCGCCGCCTCCTGCCCGCCGGCCGTTTCGAGCAATCGTGCGCGTTCGGCTTCGAGCCGGCCTGCCAGCGATTGATTCACGCGGCGCAATAGCGTGAGGCCGCTGGCCGGGTCGTTCGCCAGCAGGTCGTCGATGATGTGGTGCGGGATGCGCAGCAGCCGGCATGCGCCTTCGCAGCGTACATTCGTGGTGTAGCGATACGGTGGCCTGAAGATCGACCAGCCGATGATCAGCCCGGGTTCGCGGCCGACCCCCACCAGCAGGCTGCCGCTGCCTTCGACGTCGATCAGGAACTGCACATGCCCGGACAGCAACAGGAACATCGCGATCGCACGATCGTGCTGCCTGGCAACCAGCGCGTTGTGTTCCGGCTCGACGATGGACGTGGCCTCGGCTAGCGTGCCGAGCACCGACCTGGGCAGGCCGCGAAAGAACTCCAGCTCATTGAGTGTGTCGATCGTCACCATGCCCGGTATCCTCGACGCTGGCTGCCGCTCGTGTCGGCCTGGGGTAGAGTTTAGATCATGCGACGCGCCTTCAAACCGGCCACCACCCGCCCGGAAGATTTCGACATCTTCTGGGAAAGCACGCGCCTGCAGCTATCGCGGGTCGATCCCGCCGTCGAGCGCCGTCACCTGGAATCTGCCGAAGACGGCAGCGTGGATCTGGAAATCGTGTCGTTCCTGTCGCTTGGCGGTGTCCGCATTTTCGCCTATTGGCTGCACTGGAACGACGCTGTTGCTCGGCCGCTGGTCATCTCCAGTCACGGCTACGGTTCGCAATGCCGGCCGCGCTGGGACTGGGCGCGGCGCGGCGTCAATGTGCTGGCTGTCGACATCCGCGGATTCGGTATGTCGCGCGATGCCCTGCCGAATCCGTCGCGCTGGGGTTATGTGCTCACCGGCATCGAGTCGCCGGAGATGTCGGTGATCCGGCTCGCGGTATGCGACTACCTGCAGGCCGCCCGGGTCGGCCGTTTGCTGCACGGCGATCGCCTTACGCGCTGCGTGTTCGAAGGCGTGAGTTTCGCCGGGGGGCTCGCACTGATGGCACAGGCGGTCGGCGGTGAATCGGACCTGCTGGCGATAGGCGTACCGACGTTCGGATGGGCCGAGGGCCGCAATCTGTTCGTCAAATCGGGGTCGGGCGCCGAGATCAGCAGGTATCTCGCGCAGCGCCCCGATCATGTCGAGGATGCGATGGTCGTTTTGCGCTACTTCGACGCGGTCAACTTCGCCGATCGCGTTTCCTGCCCGGTGCTGCTGGCGCTCGGGCTCGAGGACGACGTGGTTCCGGCCAAGACCGTTTACGGCATTGCCAATCACTTCAATGTCCCTTGCGAGATCATGGAATTTCCGGTCAGCCACAGCGGCGGGCCGGAAGAGGCGCAGTGGGCGCGCTTCGACGATTGTTGGTCGGGCTATGCGCTGAACGGGCTGCCTCCGGGGTTCGGCGAGCGCGACCGCTGATCGGGTGGGTGTCGGTATTCGGCGCCGCGGGTGCGGCCGAAGCGGGCTGCGAAATCTCCGATGGCCCTTGCGAAAGCGGCTCCGTGCGAGAACGGATTCGCGCCGCGGCCGGGAAATATCGATCCGGTCGGGTAGTCGCCTGCTGCCGATTGGCCGATAATTCACCTTCACCCACCGACTGACGCGACCCCGAGGGATTGGCCTTATGTTCGGAGAGCGACACGACCTACACCACGAGTTTCCGGAGCACGCCGAATTGATTCATCGGCTGTTGGGCAGCGATCAGGAATTTGCCGCCCTGTACAAGCAGTACGACGACCTGGATGCCGAAATCCTCGATCTGGAGCAGAAGGGCGAGCCGGTCAGCGACGAGGTGGCCGAGGAGATGAAGTACCGGCGCGTCCAGCTCAAGGACAAGCTGTACGCCATGCTCAAGTCACACGCCGGCTAGGCGCCGGCGAGCTTGAAACCGCCGCCGGCGGCAGGCTCGCGACACCGGCTGCGGTCGCCGCTCGGCATCGTGGCCACGCCCGAGCGCGCCGCTGAATGCCCCCGAATGGTGCGGGCTGCGAAATTCCGCCGCTGCGCGGCCGTCGAGCGGGCCTGGCCGACCTCGAACCGACCCGCCGATCCACCCGGAAACTGCGGATACTTGGGGAAATTTTGGCCAAGTACGTTTATGCTACGCACCCTCAGAATTTTGCATACCCTTTGAGATCATTGAAATGACTGACCTAAGCCTATACCGGAACATCGGCATCTTCGCCCACGTGGACGCGGGCAAGACCACCACCACCGAGCGTATTCTCAAGCTCACAGGTAAGATCCATAAGACCGGTGAGGTGCATGACGGTGAGGCCACCACCGACTTCATGGAGCAGGAAGCCGAGCGTGGTATCACCATTCAATCAGCCGCTACGTCGTGTCAGTGGGACGGTCACCGTTTCAACATCATCGACACCCCCGGACACGTTGACTTCACCATTGAAGTGTACCGCTCGCTGAAAGTACTCGATGGCGGCATCGGCGTGTTCTGCGGCTCGGGCGGTGTTGAGCCACAGTCGGAGACCAACTGGCGCTACGCGAACGATTCGGAAGTTGCCCGCGTTATCTTCGTCAACAAGCTCGACCGTCTGGGTGCTGATTTCTATCGCGTTGTCGATCAGGTCGAGAACGTGCTGGCGGCCCACCCGCTGGTCATGGTGTTGCCGATCGGTATCGAAGACGACTTCAAAGGTGTCGTCGATCTGATGAGCATGAAGGCCTATGTCTGGGACGACACTGGTCTGCCGGAGAACTTCGAGATCACCGATATCCCGGAAGACATGGTCGCCAAGGCCGAGGAATACCGCGAGAAGATGATCGAGACGGCCGTCGAACAGGACGACGACCTGATGGAGGCCTACCTGGAAGGCAACGAGCCGTCGGTCGATGACCTCAAGCGCTGCATCCGCAAGGGCACCATCGCGCTCGACTTCTTCCCGACCTACTGTGGCTCGGCATTCAAGAACAAGGGTATCCAACTGGTGTTGGATGCGGTTGTCGACTACCTGCCGAGCCCGACCGAAGTCGAGCCTCAGCCCGAGGTAGACCTCGAAGGCAACGAAACCGGTGAGAAGGCGATCGTCGATCCGGACCGGCCGCTGCGCGCCCTGGCGTTCAAGATCATGGACGACAAGTACGGCGCCTTGACCTTCACCCGTATCTATTCGGGCCGCATCAAGAAGGGTGACACGGTACTCAACACCTTCACCGGCAAGACCGAGCGTATCGGCCGTATCGTTGAGATGCATGCCGACCAGCGTGAAGAACTCGATTCAGCGCAGGCCGGCGACATCATCGCCCTGATCGGCATGAAGAATACCCAGACCGGTCACACCCTGTGCGACCCGAACAAGCCGGCTACGCTCGAACCGATGGTGTTCCCGGATCCGGTTATCTCGATTGCGGTCAGGCCGAAAGACAAGGGCTCGGTCGAGAAGATGGGCCTGGCGATCAATAAGATGGTGGCGGAAGATCCATCGTTCCGCGTCGAGACCGACGAGGAAAGCGGCGAGACCATCCTCAAAGGCATGGGCGAACTGCACCTCGATATCAAGGTCGACATCCTCAAGCGTACCCACAAGGTTGAAGTCGAAGTCGGCAAGCCGCAGGTGGCGTACCGCGAGACAATCAGCCAGCGTGTCGAAGACAGCTACACCCACAAGAAGCAGTCGGGTGGTTCGGGTCAGTTCGCAAAGATCGACTACGTCATCGAGCCGGGCGAGCAGAACTCGGGTTATCAGTTCGAATCGGCCGTCACCGGCGGTAACGTGCCGCGTGAATTCTGGCCGGCAGTCGACAAGGGCTTCAAGATGAGCATGCAGCAGGGCACGTTGGCCGGCTTCCCGTTGCTCGACGTGAAAGTCACCCTGGTCGACGGTGGCTTCCACCCGGTTGACTCCTCGGCAATCGCTTACGAAATCGCTGCCAAGGGTGCTTACCGCCAGTCGATTCCGAAGGCTGCTCCGCAATTGCTCGAGCCGATCATGAAGGTCGACGTGTTCACGCCTGACGATCACGTCGGTGACGTCATCGGCGACCTGAACCGTCGTCGTGGCATGATCCAGGGCCAGGAAGCCGGCCCGACCGGTGTGCGCGTCAAGGCGCAGGCGCCGCTCGCCGAAATGTTCGGCTACATCGGTGATCTGCGTACCATGACCTCGGGTCGCGGCCAGTTCTCGATGGAGTTCTCGCACTACGCACCGTGCCCGAACAACGTGGCCGAGCAGGTCATCAAGGAAGTCGAAGAGCGCAAGAAGAAGGGCTGATCCGCTTCTTGATCGCCTCAACGAAACGCCGGCCTCAGGGCCGGCGTTTTTTTTCGTCTTATACGAGTGCGATTCGCGGCAGCGGGCCGGCCCGCCGACAAACCTCAGGCGCGAACCCGATAAAGCAGGCTGTAGAGTACCGGCACCACGCCCAGAGTCAGCAGGGTAGAGAAGATCAGCCCAGCCATGATCGCGATCGCCATCGGCTCCCACATCTCACCGCCCCCCAGATAGAGGGGAATCAGACCAAGCACGGTCGTTGCGGTCGTCAATAGGATTGGCCGGGCACGCTGCATCGCCGCCGACATGATGGCTTGCGCGTGCTCCACACCTTCATCGAGTTCGGCTTGGATACGCTCCAACAGCACGATCGCATTGTTGATCACGATGCCGGCCAGCGAGATAACGCCCAACAAGGTCATGAAGCCAAAGAACGAGTTGGCCAGCAACAAGCCAATGACCACGCCGATCAGCCCGAGAGGTATCGTCATCAGTACGATGAACGATTTTCGCAGGGAATTGAACTGAGCGACCAGCAGGATCAGTATCAGGAAACCGGCGACCGGAAGCTGCTCGCTGATCGAATCGCTGGACTTGCTCGAGGTTTCGATTTCACCGCCGAGTTCATAGCGCACCGCGCCGCCCCATTTGGTTTCCACGGATGCGAGCCAGGGTTGAAGTTGCCGGAACTTCTCGCTGGCGGTAATCCCTTCCTCGAGTTGTGCGCCTACTGTCACCGTGCGCAGACCGTCACGCCGATAGATGCGTGAGGCGTCCCAGGCCACTTCGATATCCGCGACCTGGCGCAGCGATACCGATTTACCGGTGGCCTGGGCAAATACCGAAAGCGCCTCGAGTCGGCTGATGTCCTCTTGCTTCGACGTGTTGGAACGTAGCAGCACCGGTATCACATCCTCACCTTCGCGATATTCGGTCAGTTGCAGCCCGCTGAGGCCTGCCTGCAGAGAGATCGCAATGTCCTGGCTGCTGATGTCGGCGCGCAGCGCTCTTGCCTGGTCGATGCGGATATCGAGTTGTTTGATGCGCTGCCCCCAGTCATCGCCGATGTTGCGCAGCCCACCGATCTGTTCCATCTCGTCTTTCAAGCTGTCGACGGCGTTGAACAGTGCCGCGCTGTTCTTGCTCGACAGTCGCACCTCTACCGGGTTTTCGATCGCAGGACCGATCTCCATCTTGCGCAGTTTGATATCCAGGTCCGGATGGCGATCGAGCGCGTAGCGTCGAATCTGTGGCATCAGATCCTCAATCGCGGACACCGACGGCATGTTGACGACAAGCAGCGCATAACCCGGACGTGCCGGTTTCGGGTTGTGTGACAGGATGAAACGCGGGCCGGCATAGCCTATATAGCTGACCCAGTTTCCGGTCTTGGTGGCCGGATCGGTGTCGGCGGATTGCTGCTCGAGCAGGAAGCGCTCGATATCGGTGACGACCTGAGTCGTCGTCTCGATCGAGGTGCCGGTCGGCATCTCGAGTTCGATTTTGAAATAGGTTCGGTCGGATGGCGGGAAGAACACTTTGGGCAGCAAGCCGAAGCCACCCATGCTGACCGCGAATATCACAGCCGTCAGCAACAGGGTAAGCACGCGCTGCCGAAGCATCACGCCCAGAATGCGGCGATAGGCTGAATACAGCTGCCCGTCGTAGCTCTCGGCTTTCTGCTTCACCTTCAGAAAGGCGACGCACAACATTGGGATCACCGTCAGTGAGATGAGCCATGAACTGAGCAGCGTGATGGTGACCACCTTGAACAGCGACGCTGTGAACTCACCGACATCGGATTCCGCCAGGTAGATCGGCAGGAAAGCGGCGGCCGTTGTCAGCGATGCGGTCAACAAAGGTGTACGTAATTCTGCCGCTGCGTCGATCGCAGCAGCCGAAGCATCCTTGCCGCCTTCCATCTGCACCATGATGTTTTCCGACATCACGATACCATTGTCGACCAGCATGCCGAGCGCGATGATGAGTGCGGCGAGCGAAATCTGATCGAGCCCGATCGAAAACACCGACATCACCAGTACCGCCAGGAGCATGGCGAGCGGGATCAGTAGGGCGACGACCAGTCCGGTACGCAAGCCCAGCGTAATCAGCATCACAGCCGTGACGACGGCGATCGCCTGCAGCAGGCTGCTGACGAAGTCGCTGACCTTCTGCGCGACCTCTTGCGGTGAAAAGCTCACCAGCTCGAACTCGATACCGTAGGGATAGCGTTGCTCGAAAACCTCGATCTGCCGCGAGACCTGTTCACCCAGCGCGATGTTGTTGCCGCCTTCGCGCATCGATATCGCGATCCCAAGGGCCCGCTGTCCGGTCGAGCGCAGCAACGTGCTGGGAGGGTCCACGTACCCGCGATAGACGTTCGCGATGTCTTTGAGGTACACAAGCCGATCGCTGCCGGGAATGCGCAGGATGGTCTTGCGAATATCGTCGATCGACTCGAAATTGCCGCTCGGTTCGAGTGTGATCGTTTCCGTACCGAGCGTTACCGAACCGCCGGACAGCACGATGTTGCGGGTCGCCAACGCCTGTGACAGTTGATTGGGGGAATAATCCAGCTCGGCGAGAACGGCATCGTCGTACTCGACGAACACCCGTTGTTCCTGTTCGCCGTGGATCTCCACCTTGGCTGCATCCGGCAGGCGTTGCAGATCGTCGCGAACCGTCTCGGCGATGTCGTTCAGCTCGGCATCGGAGTATCCCTCGCCGGTGATCGTCAGCACGATGCCGAAGACATCACCAAACTCGTCGTTCACATACGGGCCGTTCACCCCCTGCGGCAGGTCGCCGGTGACGCTCTCCATCTTGCGTCGCAGGTTGTCCCAGATCGGGCGCATCTTGTCGAAACTGTCTTTGACGTTGACTGTTACGATCGATACGCCGGTGCGCGATTCGGAGTTGATGAAGTCGACCTCGGGAATCTGCTTGATCGATTCTTCGAGCTTGGACGACACGAGCTGTTCGACACGCTCCGGGCTCGCGCCGGGGAAGTAGGTGATGACCTGCGCTGCACGCACGATATAGCCCGGATCGTAGGCACGCGGCATCTTCAGGAACGTGACGATGCCGGTGGCGACGATGGTCAGAACGATCACCAGGGTCAGGCGATCGTTATCGAGGGCCAGACGGGTGATATTCACCGGCCTGCTGCTTCCGTGGTGAGCCGGACTTCGAGCCCCGGTCGCATTTTGCTCATCCCCGCGGTCACGATGCGATCGCCTTCGGAGAGCCCGGATGTGATCTCGAGGCCCAGCTGAGAAAGCCGGCCGGTCTCGACTGCGCGGCGCTGTACGACGCTGTGTCCATCCGCAGCGGATTCGACCGTGAACAGATAGCGGCCGTCGTTGTCTTCGAGTACGGCATGTGCCGGCACCTGGAACACGCCGTCGCTAGCGGCCCTATCCGACGGCGGTTTGCCGCGCACCGTCGCCGACATGCCCGGTAGGATGTTGTAAGCGCCATCGTTCTCCATTGAGAAGGTGACTGCGAAGGTGTTGGTATCCTTGTCTGCGCGGGTCGAGACCTCTTTGAGCGTCAGCGGAAAACTCTTGTCCGGTAGCTGGCTGAACTGGGCCCACACGTCGGGGCGGGCACCTTCGCGCACGCGGATCATCAGGCTCTCGGGCACGTTGATTCTGATCAGCAGGTTCGAGGTGTCCTGCAGTGTGTAAACCGGTTGCTTCGCGTTGACCTCTTCGAAATTGTCCACGTGCCGGATCGCGATGCGTCCGTCGAACGGTGCCTCCAGTTGCGTGTATTCGAGGCTTTTGCGGGCAGCGTCGAGGTTCGCCTTGGCGGTGGCGTCCTGCGCCTGGAGTTTGTTGAAATCCGATTTGGAGATGACGCCGGTCTTGATCAGCTCGCTGCCACGCCGATAGTCCGCATGCGCCGACGCATATTCGGCCTCCCGGCTTTTGAGTTGAATGCGTACTTCGGCGTCGTCGATTTTGGCGAGCACGTCGTCACGCGACACATCGTCGCCTTCCTTCGCTGACAGGCTTACAAGTTTGCCTGGAATGCGAAAGCTCAAGTCCGCTTTCTTGGCAGCATCGACCACGCCGGGTAGCTCGCGCCAGCTACCCTCGATATCGCTGGAAACGACCATGGTCCGAACGAGCCGAGGCTTTGATTCTGTGGCTGCGGGTTCGTCGACCTGCTGGCAAGCAGTGAGGCTGGCCGACGTCAGGATGCCAAACAGCAGGCGAGCGATCGAATTCGGGGGCATCTGGATTCTCTGCAGCTGGCTTTGAATGTTATTTCATCTTAGCGTTTTACCTATGCAAGTACATGACGAGTCGCGTGCGATCCCCGGTGCTGTACAGCGCGGACTATTGTCTGACAGGCCCGTGAAAAGCGTTGAATCCAGTCAGGATTGGTGCGCAGCCGCTGCGCAAGGTGGCGAGCTATTGCCGGCGTGTCTGTCATCGCCTTCGGATCCGGTGAACCGTTATACTCAGGCGCTTCGAGTCCAGTTTCGACACTGCCGTGTGCGCCAGCGGCCAATTGGTGGGCAACCCGTGCCGCTTGTCGACGCCTTCTTGGACTGGTTCTATTTGGAGGAATGTTCTTGGATGATTTGAATCGATGGCTGGCGCGTGGCATGGCAGGGCTATTGGCCAGCATGTTCGTCGTGTCCGATGCTCTTGCGGATGCGTGGATCTGCACCCAGGGCGAGTTGATACGCGAGGTCACGATCGATTACCGGGCCGCACCTGCACGGTTGCCATGCAGCGTGTATTACACCAAGCGCACCGAGCGTGCCATGCCCCGAGCGGTCTGGAAGGCGAGCAGCGAAGAAGGCTTTTGTGAGCGAAAGGCCGAAGAGCTTGTGGCCAAGCTCGAATCCTGGGGCTGGCAGTGCACAACCGACCCGGAAACGGATCGCGCCGAACAAAACAACGAAGCAGCTGACCTTAGGTCGCCGAGCCAGTGACGCGCTGGCCGCATGCCGTGCACGAATGGCGCGCTGTTCGGCCCCTAGGCGTCGCTCCGGCACAACAGTGATTTGTTGCCTTTCGCATATTTCAGTATGTTTATTGCCGGCCTGCGAAATCCAAGGGTAGTGCGAGTCTGCTATCGACTAGCGCGACGGTCGGCGATAGGCAACCGATGTGATACGAATCCACGCTGGCCATTGGCGAACAAAACTTGACTGAACAACAAAGGAGCCTCGATGAGACTGTCCGTATTGTGTTTGGCGTATTGTCTTTTCAGTGCTGTTGCGCATGCGCAAGACGGTGACATCACGTTGGCAGCAGGTGCCTTCGATTATCGGCATACGGGTAGCGCCATGCTCCAGGTCGAGTATCGCCCAGGCATGGATTGGTCCGGGTTCAGGCCGCAGCTGGGCGCCTTTGTAACCAGTGACAGCGCAGCCTATCTCTATGCAGGCATCGGCTACCCGCTGTCGATTACCGACCGCTGGACGTTGCTGCCGAGCATCTCGGCGGGGTTCTATCACGACGGCGCCGATATTGATCTTGGCTACGACCTTGAGTTCTATTCGCAGCTACGCCTGGCCTATCGACTCTCGGACACGACGCAATTGGGCTTGGGTATTGCGCACATATCCAATGCAAGTCTTGGCGATCACAATCCGGGCGCGCAGCTCGCCTACCTCAGCTTCAGTTTCGCTTACTGAGCGCATTCGGCGTGGTACGCCACGCGATGCTCCACTATCGACGCCGATCGTTGGCTGGGGACATACCCTGACTGGCCGCTACGGCGAGGGCGGTTTCAATCGCTCGCGGTAGGTTGCAGTCCGTTGTGCGCAGCCGAGGCGAAGATTGCGCAGTCCACCCAATTCCTTGATTTGCATTAAGTTTATCTCTCCTATTTGTCGCACACGGTCACATGACCTGCGTCAACAGCCCGGGCAAATCGCCTATCTACACTGATTGTTCAATGCCGTGCAGATCGCAGTGGGATTCGCGCTGCCGGGTGAGCGACAGCTTAGCGCCAGGGATGGAATCACCCTGGACAACGAGGGAGCGTGAGTGCGATGCGATCGATGACCATGGTCTGGGTGTTGTTCGGTTTTTTTGTCTTGTCACATTCGGCTGCGGCGGCCGAGGGCTGCGTAAGTTGCCACAAAGAGGCGACGCCCGGGGTGGTCGCCGACTGGCAGGCCAGCGAACACAGCAAAGAAGATGTCGGCTGTGCCGATTGCCACGGCAGTGAACATACGACCAAGCACGACATCGATCGGGCCAAGCTACCGATCGTAGAAACTTGTGCCAAATGCCATGAAGACCAGGTGAAGCAATACCGTAGCGGTAAGCACTCGATTGCCTGGGCGGCTTACAAGGCGATGCCGACAACCCATCAGCTCCCCTCTGCATTGACCGATGGTCACAAGGGCTGCGGAGGCTGTCATAAGATCGGTGAGAAGTCTGAAGAAGAGGTGTTGAAGCTCAAGCAGAGCGGCTCGCACTTCGGCCATGCCGCCTGCGATTCGTGCCACACGCGCCACCTGTTCTCGAAAGAAGAGGCTCGCCAGCCGCAGGCATGCCAGACGTGCCATATGGGGTTCGATCATCCGCAGTGGGAGATGTACGAAAGCTCGAAACACGGCGTCCGCCACAAACTGAAACAGCTCAGGATCATCCCGGAACATGCCTCGGCGCCGACTTGCCAGACTTGCCATATGCAGGATGGCAATCACGAAGTGCGTACGGCGTGGGGATTTCTTGCCGTCCGCTTGCCTTTGCCTGAAGACGAGCAATGGCAGAAAGACCAGGTGACTATCTTGCAGGCGCTCGGTGTGTTGGACCCGGATGGCCAGCCGACCGATCGGCTGGAAGTGGTCAAGGCCGCCGATGTGGCGCGCCTCGATCAGGAGGCGTTCAACAAGGAACGCAACAAGATGATCGGTGCCTGCAGCCAGTGTCACGCCAAGGACTTCGCCGAGGCGGAACTCGCCAAGGGCGACGACATGATTCGTCGCGCCGATCACCTGTTGGCCGAAGCGATCCGCGTGATTGCCGGGCTGTATCGCGATGGCGTGCTCAGCAAGCCCGAGGGCTATGCCTATCCGTTTCCCGATCTGTTGACCTTTCACGATGCTCCGCGACCGATAGAACAGAAGTTGTTCGTCATGCATCTGAGTCATCGCATGCGGGCATTTCCGCCTTCCACGGCAACCCCGATTATTCGCTGTGGTACGGCTGGAGCGCTATGGTGCGCGATCTCACGGAGATCAAGGACATGGCAGAGGAGTTGAGGCGTAGGCACGCAGGCTGACGGCTGTCCTTGGCGACTGTGCCGGGGCGACTGCGAGCTTGCGTACAAACATGGCTTGAAGCTGTCGACTGTCGAAGGGTAGGGTAACCCCAAGTCGCTTTCGATCCGGATCAATGCATGCCGCATTGCGTGTTGCGTTTCTATGCAGAACTGAACGTGTTTGTGCCGCACGCTCGCCGGCAGGCCGACTGGACGCAGCCGCTCGCAGGATACCGGTCGATCCTGCATCTGATCGAGGGCTGCGGCGTACCGCACACCGAGGTTGCGCTGATCTTGCGCAACGGTGCGCGTGCGTCCGGCGAAGAGACGGTCGAAGACGGTGACCGCATCTCGGTTTATCCTGCGTTTGAAGGTATCGCTGCAAGCGGTGGCTTGTCTTTTCATAACAGCGGTCCAAGGCCGCTACGCTTTGTCGCCGATGCTCACCTGGGTGAGCTCGCCCGACGCCTTCGTCTGCTGGGCTTCGACACGCTGTGGCGATCCCGAGCTTGCAAGACTCTCGCATCAACAAGAACGCGTGCTGTTGACGCGCGATCGCAAATTGCTGATGCGGCGTGAGGTAGACCTGGGATGTTATGTCCATCCCAGATCAACGGACGAGCAAATGCGTTACCTGTTGCAGCGCTATCAACTGTGTGACGAGATCCATCCGTTCACGCGCTGCACAGTATGTAACGGACGGATCGTTGCCGCGAACGCGACGGCGGTTCGCGATATCGTCCCGCCCGGCGTGTTCGCGGTGTTCGATCGTTTTTGGTCCTGTGTCGATTGCGGCAAGGTCTATTGGCAGGGGAGTCATTGGGAGTCGATGTCGCAGTTCGTCGCTGCAGTCTGCCCGGATGCATCCCCGCAGATTGAGCATTAGCGTTCGATCGGTATGGTGACCAAGATCGGCGAGGTGTGAGCCGGGTAAGGCAACGCTCAGCCGGCTTTGTGCGCGTAAGGCGGCTGTGCGGCTTCGCCAGCCTCGAGCCCTTCGATACCATTGTTAACGATGTGCAGTTCGGCGACCACCGCGTCGAGCCGGTCGTCGATATCGTCAGAGCCGTTCCTGCATGCTGCTTCGAGGGCAGCGGCAAGGCCCGTCAGGGTTCGTGCACCGATGCTAGCCGCCATGCCTTTGAGCGAATGCGCGGCGCGTTGCGCTGCGGTCGGGTCGGCATCGTGCTGCGCTTCGCGGAACTGCGCTTCGAACTCGCGCTTGTCATCGAGAAAGAGGCGCAAGAGTTTTCGATAGAACGCGGGTTTGCCGCGAGCCGTTACCATACCTTGGGTAGTATCGATCCCCGGCAGAGCCGGCGTGGAACCTGGCTTTGCCGGCACTGCGGCAGACGAGGTTAATGTGTTATCCGGCGCGAGCCACTTGGTGAGGGTTGCCAGCATGTGCCGCAGATCGAGCGGCTTGGCAATATGGTCGTTCATGCCTGCTGCCCGGCAGTGTTCACGATCTTCGGCCATGACATTCGCGGTCATGGCAATGACCGGCAACTGTGAGAACTTCGGATTGCGGCGCAGCCGGCGCGTTGCTTCATAGCCATCGAGTACCGGCATCATGCAGTCCATCAACACACCGTCGAACGGTTTGTGTTCGAGCGCGGCGAGCGCCTGTTCGCCATCTTTTGCGATGTCGACCGAGAGACCGAGGGATTCGAGAAGATCAAGCGCCACTTCGAGGTTCAGATCGTTGTCTTCGACCAACAAGACGCGTTTGCCACCGAGTTCGGCCCGATAGGTGGTAAACAACTCCTCTTCGCTCAGCTGCCCGTTTGTACCATCCGACTCGGTATCTTCGCTGGAGCCCTCTGTTAGTCGGACGAAGAATGCGAAGGTGCTGCCCTTGCCCGGCGTGGATTCGACCCAGATGTCGCCATGCATCAGCTCGACGAGCTTTTTCGATATCGCCAACCCCAATCCCGTTCCGCCGTATTTGCGCGTGGTAGAGCTGTCGGCCTGGGTGAACGGGCGGAACAAGGTCTCGGCCTGCTCCGGACTGATGCCTATGCCGTTGTCGGTAACGGAAAATTCTACCAGGAACGCGCCGTCGGAGCGTTCGCGCAAACGGCAGCCAATCGTTACATGCCCGCCGGGCGAGGTAAACTTGATCGCATTGCTGCCGAGGTTGATCAAGACCTGGCTGAGACGCAGGACGTCACCGGTGAAATGGGTGGGGAGGTTTTCAGATAACTTGAAGTCGAGGGTCACACTCTTGCTTCGGGCCATCGTACCCACGATGGTGTCGACCCTGCTGCACAGGGATCTCACGCTGAATCCGGTCTGCTCGATGCTCAGGTGGCCGGATTCGATCTTCGAGAAATCGAGGATGTCGTCGATGATCATGAGCAAACTATCGGCCGCCTCGCGAATCTTATCGACATAGCCGCGCTGCTGTGGGTTCAGGTCGGTGCGACGCGCCAGATGCGACATGCCGACGATGGCATTCATCGGCGTGCGGATTTCGTGGCTCATATTGGCGAGAAACTCGCTTTTTGCCTTGGCTGCAGCCTCGGCCGCACGTTTGGCTTCGTCCAGGCGTACCGACTCTTCGACCTGTTTGGTCACATCGAGCAGGCTGCCGATAGCCTTGAGCGGTTCACCGTGGGGGCCGGCCAGAATCTCCGATCGCTCATTGACATAGATGATGCTGTCGTCGGCCATCACCAGTCGGAATTCGAGGTCGAATGGTATGTGTGAGGTGAACAGCGTGTTGTGAGCCTGCCTTACCTCCGCTGCGTCGTCCGGGTGCACGCGGCTGAAGAAGTATTCGAATGTCAGCGCGCTGTCGTCTTCCGGCAACTGCAGCATCCGGTACGACTGATCAGACCAGGCGAGCCGCTCATCCGACAGGTCCAGTTCCCAGCTGCCGAGCCCCGCCATTTTCTGCGCCTGCACCAACAGGCCCTGTTGGCTGCGCTGCAGCAACTCTTCGGCTGTCTTTCGCTCGCTGATATCGCGCACGACGCCGGTGAAAAAGGTTTCGCCGCCAATGGTTGCTTCGCGCACAGCAAGGTCTAATGGAAACTCGTCGCCGTTTTTGCGCCGTCCGACTAACTCGCGAATCCCGTTAAGCACGCCGCTCGGAACCGGGTTGGCCACATAGCGCGCCAGATGCTGGTCGTGAGCGGCTTCGAATGGAGGAGGCATCAGCATGCTGACATTCAAGCCCAGGGTCTCATCTTTGCGGTAGCCGAACATCGATTCTGCCGCGGGGCTGAACTCATGGATGATGCCCTTGGTGTCGATGACGATGATGCCGTCCACGGCGGTGTCGATGACGGCGCGCAGGCGCGCGGTCTGGTCGGTGACGTGGCGCGCCATGTCGTTGAACGAGCGCAGTATCTCGCCCAGTTCATCGTTCGGGATATCGCGTATGTAAGGCGCCTGCTCGGCGTCGGGCTCACCGCGGGCCAGTGCAGCTACGGCTGCCTGGAGCCGGTCGAACGGCCTGAACAGCAGGCGATGCTGGCTGACGAAGTTTACGGCGATAATCAGCCCAAAGATGAACAGAATGACTAGATACAGTTCGTCGATGCTCTCGAAGAGTTCGGCACGCTCTGCGGTCCAATCGATGTCGACTTCGATGCGGCCCAGCTGCGTGCCCGATACGACGAGGGCGTGCGTACGGTGAATCAGTTCAGCATCTGCCGGCAGCGTCGTTTCCTGGTCGGGGAACAGTGGATAGATCCGCTTGCCGGCGTCGTCGTATAGCGTGAGATTGTGCCAACTCTTGTCGAACATCGACCGCAAGGTATTCATCGCAGAGAATACGGCAGCGAGATCGCGTTCCAGCAGATGGCCGATGACATCGTTCTGACCGGCGGCCAGCAATTGATCGCTTTGTTCTACAAATCGCTTCTTTGCCTGTTGGATCTGCAGCGGTTCCCAGTACAGGTGCAGAAACGCCGCCAGCAGCGACATGGCGAGCAGCGACGGGAGAAGGATCTTGTATCGCAGTTTCATCGGCTGATCAGCGTTTGACGAAGAACCGATCCAGATGCATCTGCTTGAGCACCAGGTAGTCTTCCAGGCTTGCGATACCGACCCGTTCTATCGGGACTTGCGCCAGCAGGTGTTTTCCCTCGTTGTCCGTGCCCATTCTGAGAAATGCTGCCGCAACCTTGTCGCGAACCGCTTGCGGCACATCCGGCGACACGCAGAACGGATGTGGCGGAACCTCTGTGGTGCGGTGAATGATCCTGAGACCAGCACGGTACTCTGGTGGCTGGCGGTTCAGAGTGTTCTGCACACCGCCGCCCGCGGCGGTTTCATTGAGCAGCACGTTGAGATACACCGAGTCATGCGTCTTGACGTACTGCGGCTGAAAGCTGACGCCGAACTTGTCGGTGAGCTCCTGGCGAATCTGCAGCGAGGCGCCAAGCGCGTTGGCAGCCGGGAAAGCTATCGCTTTACCGTCGAGGTCGGCCGGCGATTCGATGCGGCTGTCCTCGCGTACCACCAATACACCCTGCAGCCTATGTCCGTGGTCGCGAACCAGGGGTTGATAGCCGGCAAGCCGGTTGGCGACGACGATGTGGTACGGGTTCATGTAGGCGAAGTCGAAACGCCCCGTTTCGAATTCCTCTTCGAAATCCGGGATGCTGGTGGAGCCGCGCAGTTTGAAGCGCTCTCCGGTCTCTTGCTCCAGGCGGTCCAGAATCGGTCGCCAGATGGCGTGCAGCGTGTGTGCATCGAACTGCGGCACAACACCGACTGTGTAAACTCGTGACTCGCAATGGGCTGGAGAACTGAAAACCATCACTATGCAGGCGATCAGCAGGGACCGAGCCGATGCAAGCACCAGTTTTGCGTCGAACAGTATTGTCTTCATCCGTGTGCTTCCCAAGCGCTTGCGAAGGACCGTGAGACATCCGGGGTCCACACCTGTCCAGCGGCTGAGGATGGCGATTCTTGACCATTCATTCTTTAATACTGAAAGGGGGAAATCGCGTGTGAATAGTGTTCCCGGCACGCCGGTCAGCGAGGCGCGTTTCGGCAGACCTTTCACCTGAGGGGATCAGCACAGGCCGGTGTGCGGCACTGTGTTGTGGTATTCGCAACGGACGCTGCGCCAGCCCTTAATGCCGCCGCATGGTTTGACGATCTTCAATGACGGCCCGGTCAAATTCTTTACAATTTTCCTAGGTTTTGTCCGCATCAGGGAACGCAAATGGAACCGTCAGTCGAGAAAGCGCCGAGACTGCAGCATATGCCTATCTCGTTCTTCGCCGTGGTCATGGGGCTTGCCGGCCTCACCATCGCTTGGGAGAAGGCACAGCACCTCGCCGGCGTCGATCTGCATCTGGATATCCCCTTGGCGGGCATAACGCTGGCCGTGTTTGTCGTGCTCAGCGGATTGTTCGCCGCGAAATGGGTGCGACATCGGCCGGCGGTGATGGCCGAACTGCATCATCCGATCAAGCTCAACTTCTTCCCGACCATCTCGATCAGCCTGTTGCTGCTGGCCATTGTGTTTCTGCCGCTCGCGCGGGAAGCCAGCCATGTCGTGTGGTTCGTGGGGATGGGCATGCATCTGCTGTTCACGCTGTACGTCGTGAACATCTGGATGCATCACGAGCGGTTCGAGGTCCATCATATGAACCCGGCATGGTTCATTCCGGCAGTCGGCAACGTCCTGGTGCCGGTGGCCGGCGTACCGCTCGGCCATGTCGACATCTCGTGGTTCTTTTTCAGTATCGGGATGTTGTTCTGGGTGCTGCTGATGACGATCATCTTCTACCGCATGCTGTTTCATCACCCGATCGACGAGAAACTCATGCCGACCCTGTTTATCCTGATCGCGCCACCGGCGGTTGGCTTCATTGCCTATATGCGCCTGGTCGGCGAGCTGGATGCTTTCGCCCGCATTCTCTATTTCAGTGCGCTGTTCCTGACGTTGCTGCTGCTTACGCAGACACCGCGTTTCTTCAAACTGCGTTTCTTTCTGTCTTGGTGGGCCTATTCGTTTCCGCTGGCGGCCATCAGCATCGCCAGCCTGCTGATGTTCGAGAAAACGGCTGCATCGGCCTATGCCTGGATCGGCGGTGTGTTGTTGCTGGTGTTGACGGCAGTCGTCGGTATGCTGATCGCACTGACCGCAAAGGCGGTCATGGCGCATAAGATCTGCGTGCCCGAACACTGAGCAACAGGCAAGGCGGTTTGGCGTCGATGCAGACGTTCAATCGTCATGCGGCAACGCGGGCGGCAACGGCTGCCCGTTGGCGACGGCGCTGACGGCGGTTGCCGGGTCGGTCTCCGACGTGGTGATCACCTTCAGCCCACGCGAAGTAAGACGTTGGCGAAAGTTATCGCCACAACCCGCCGTCACGAGCATGTCGAGCGCAAACAGTGGGTGTTCGTCGCCGTGGTATTCGTGCAGGCTCATGGATTTCGGCAGGTCCAAGCGTTCCACCTCGCTGAGAGCCTCGCCTGCATCGGCCCAATACACGATGAAGCGCCGTGCCTTTCCGGCATGACCGGTGATGGTTCGAAAATTCTGACTGGTTACGCCGATCAGCATCGCTGTGTCCTCGAGATCTGTGGGTATATCGGCCCGGCCGTGAAAGCCATATCGCCGATAGCTCATCTAAGAGCAGTGATCGGTTTCGTGCATTGATAGAACGCATCTGGCTGTCACGAGCTGCCTGTGGTGAAAGCCGCGCGGTTGTCTACGGCGCTGAATCGAATTCCCTTTCCGACGCATACATCTCGAAAGGTTAAAATGGGCGTTACCTGCAATCCGGCATAGAAGCCGACAATCAACATCAGGGAAATTCGATGCGCCGATTTTTTAGTCCGCTGTTGTCGTTGTTCACCGTGGTCGGCGGGCATGTTCTCAATCGCCGGCTAGACTTCGCGATTTTATTTTTTACCGCCCTTCTCCTGCTCAGCGTGGGGTCGTTCTACTTCGTTCCGTTGTTCCTGTGGGGTTCGGACGCCGGTGCGATATTGAGCGCCGGTCCTTCGCTGAGAACCATGGCCTACGCACTCCTGGCAGTCTTGGCTGCATTCATCTTGATAAGCGTTGTCGTCAGTTTCGTCGGGGCCCGGCGGGCAGCGGAGCGGCCTGCGCTGAGCAAGGCCGGTGTGGTCGGCGGTGTGCTGGCTTCGCTGATGAGTATTCCGCTCACGTTCTGGATCGGCGTGGCCGACCTCAGTTACCTCGAACTCTCCACGTGGCAGCCTGCCGGCGGCTTCGACGATGTCGAAGCTGACGACAGTGGCGAGCGGGTCAGAACCTACAGCTTTTCCTCCCGGTTCTTTCACCAGACGGTTCGTTTCGGCGGAGAGTGGGTGTTGGCTGCCGACCTCGAGGACCTGCCTGCCGGCGATGCCTATCTCTCTGGTCGGATACTGTTCAATGAGCGTCCCGCAGCCGGCGTTTCGCTGAAGCTGATCATCGGCAGCAAGTACGTCTCGGCCTTGTTGATCACCGATGACGATGGTTTGTTTTCAGTCTCGGTGCCGCCAGGGGAATGGGTGCTGAACCGCATTGAGGTCGAGGGCTGGAGCGAACGCCCGGCCGATGGCGAGTTCAAGGTTGTCGGCGGGCCGAACCCACCGCTGACCGAGCGGCAGTTCACAGAAGGTCCATCCTTCCAATCAGAGGGTCTGACCGTCGTTGCCACCGCGCGGCCCGTCCCGTTACCTGAATTGCAGCTGGCGATCCGCCCCAACGTGCAAGTTACCTCGCCCGCCGGCGAGCGTGAATCGGCAGATGGGGCGCAGCACACGATCGCCTGGGGGTCCTTCGAATCCGCCAGCCGTTATCAGCTACAGCTGATGCAGGTTACGCGTGACGGCTCGTCCACGATTTACTCACCGGTGGCCTGGGTCAACACAGACGCACAGCAAGTACCCTTGACTGACTTTGAGATAGTCGACGACGGAGCGGGCGATGACCACGAGTACGCGGTGCAGGTGTTTGCCTTCGACAGTAGCGGAAAGTTGCTGAGTGACAGCGGGGGAGCGTCACGCCGGACAAGTCTGCTATTGAAAGGTAAACGAATCGTCGAAACCGAAACATTGCTGGCCTTGGGCAACTACGCGGACCTGACGCGCGCGAATATGGAAGAGGAGCTCGAACTGAGGTATCGCGACAACAAACGTCTGAGTGCTGCCAGAACATTGCTTGATGATGGCCTTGTCGATGCGGCCCGCACGCTGTTGGAACGGGTCGAAGCGAGCTCGCTCGAAGAAGAGCGATTGACGGTCTCCGGGATGATTCTCGCCAGCGAGGGGCGTTGCGATGAGGCCAAGGAAGAATTGGACCGGGCGAACTCGCTGCGCGGCACCACGTGTTATCCGCAGATCTACAGCGAGCGCTGCGCCACCCAGTGAACCTTCAAACTGCGCTGATCAGCGCGATGCGCCGTCGTCGAGCTTTAGCTGCGGCGCCGGCCTTGCTTGGTGCCGGCCGGCGCTCGATACACCCTGCATCAGATCATTGAACGATCTGCAACTCGACCTCGGCCAAGGTCTCTGCCCGTACCGCGGCGGTGGCCCAAAGACGCTGCAGGCGCGCGACCAGGGCCAGGTCGGCATCGGTGAACAGATCCTGCAGGTAGTTCGCGGACAGCGGCTGATAACGCAATGCCGCTTTTATCGTCACCGGTCCATCGGTCTGGATCGGTACCCGGTACACCACCGTATCGCTTCCGTTGTTGAAATCATCATCAGTCATGGCCTCGCCGATTACCGCGATGTCATCGGTCGCGACATGTTTGTCGAAGCCGCTGGGCGTCAGGCGGTTGTCTTTGAGATAGGCATTTGCCGAAAGCAGGGTGTGGGTCAATGCCTCGTCGGTATCGCCCATCACGGTTTCATATACCTGCACCTGGCTCGGTTCACTGATCAGCGTGTGATGCGGTTGGTAGGCGACTTGCGTGGCGACATCGTCGACACCCTCGATGCGCCCGTCGGCGTGCATCTCGCCCGAGCGGAACAGTTGCTGCCCATCGGCATCGACAACCTGGAAGTCGATCCACACCCGGCGCGATGGGTAGCCGGTGGGTAGTTTATGGCCACTCAAGTTGATGACCTCGAGCTCGACATCGAGTGTTCCGTCGCTACGTTCAGTGGAAACCAATCGCAGTTCGGCGGAGGTTTTCAGAAAACTGCGTGCAGTTTCGACCGCGTCGGCAATGCCGGATGTGGTCACGCCCAGTTCGTCGCGGTTCTTGTCGAGCATGTCGAGCACCACGGTGTTTGCGCCGGCGAACAGGTGGCGCTTGAAATCGTCTACCGGCGTCAAGCGGCGTGGCCGGGTCGCCATGCGCACGCCATAGGCAGAAGGCATGTGGCAGTCTTGGCAACTCTGTGGATTGGTGCCGTTGTCGGCGTAATCGCTGTTCTGCCACTCGGTATACACCGCCTGCTCCGGAAACTCGTGGCCGGTCGTCGTGCTGATCACCACACCGTCGCTGTTCACGACCGGCGTGTTCAGGTTGTGACAGGTGGCGCACATCGCCGAGTCATCCATATGCGCTGCGTGTTGCGCCGTGAATCCCGACTGGCGCTGCATCGTGTCCGTCACCGGTGACTCGTACTGGCCGTAGGAAACGCGTTGCCACTTCTCATCGATGGTCGGAATGTCGAATCCTCCGGAGAACGACGACAGCTCGCCGAGCCCGTTGTCCTCGATCTGGTGGCAGGCAGTGCAACCGACACCCTCCATTGCCTGGCTGTGATAGGGATTGTCGGGGTCGAGAATGCCTTCGTCGTCGAGCAGCGTCAGCCGGTTGCCGTCATAGTCGGCGTCGATGCCGGCCATCGGCGCGTGACAGCGCAGGCATTTCTCGGAGATCACCTCTTCGAGTTCCGGATGACGCTTGATCTCGCTTGCGACCTTGGCCTGGAACACCGGGTCACGTGCAGCATGGGCCATCATCGTGGCCGACCAGTCTCGAACCAGGGAGACGTCTTCACCGTTCCGGTCGCGCAGATCGTCATGGCACGATGAGCAGTTCGCTGAGCCGGAAAAGTGTGTCGACTCAAACGCCTCGTCGAAATCCGGCTCGGGAACGATGGATTCGCTATGGGCAGTCGATTCTGCTGTAGCAATATTCGGCGATGCCGGGTCGCTATCGGCGCGGGCGTGTGCATGGGTGAAGACTGCGGCAAACAAGACTGAACCGATCAGCGCAGTACGAACAGCAAAAGACATCTCAGGACCTCCCGTCGGCCACTCGAATTACGTGGAAATTGATGGATGCACGCGCTATCGGCGGTCGCTGCGCGAACTGATCGCGACAGACTTCTGACGTGCCTTGAATGTGCGCAGGTTAACGGGATGCGGATCTTGCCGATAGTGTCTCAACTCCCCAGCGTGGCGCTTTTCACAACGCAAATTTATGTCGCCGGCGGCTGTTTGATTGTGCGCGCTGTGGCCGAAAAATAAACGTCGGGTGTGCTGGTGACGACGAACTCGCGTTCGGCGATGTCGAGCGGCGTGTGGCAACCGGTGGCCGGACCCGCTAAATCAGACGTGTTAACTTAGGCTAAGCTTGAGAGCAATGTGGCGGCCAATCCTGTTGGACTCTGGATTCGTGTACGGCTTGTGCCCGTCTGAAACAACAAAGAACAACAAAAGCCATGAATGCTCATACCAGATCATCCCTGTTTCTCGTTTTTCTCGTCACGCTTGCTTCACTCAGTGGCTGCAATACGCAGCTGACCCGCGAACAGTTCGACAACTACTATGACGATTGTATGCGCGAAGGAGGTAGTCGCGCCGGCAAGGTGTTTGTCTGCCTGCGCGCGATCCATTCCGGACATTACTCTGGCACCAATCTGGCCGACCTTTACTTTATGAAGGGCATCCACCAGCAGGACGGCGGACAGCACGGCAAGGCGATATCCGATTTTACGGAAGCATTGGAGATCAATCCCAACGACGCCGAGGCCTATTTCTATCGCGGTTGGTCGCAGCGCGAGCTGGGTAATCTCGGCGAGGCCCAGGCGGACTTCGATACAGCGTTGCGCTTTGGCCACAACGCAGAGTACGAGCGGGCCGCGCGTGAGACCGCGCAGGAGATCGATGATCAGTATCGATACTACGACGAGTCGCTACGCCAACAACCGGCATCCCTGGTGTTGAATGGTATGTGGTGCCCCAGCGTGCAACGCGACAGCGTTTTCTACCCGGCCAACGAGATTCATATCGACGTGGTGGTAACGGATGCCGGCGGTGGTTATCAGAGCACGGCCCTGCCATCGAAGAGCGGTGTCTACAAAGGGATCAAGAAGGGGGCGAAGCGTCGCATCGGCAAGACCGTCTGGCGCGGCGTCGATCAGCCGATCAACGTGCAGGTCGTGATGTGGGAGTATGACGATGGCGGACCGCTGGTCGATAGCCTGACAGAGATCGCCGTCGACTTTGCGCTTACACGCGGCACCAAGACACTCAGTAAGGCGGCGGTGAGGCAGGGAGTGAATGCGACGGCCGCGCGTACAGGACGGTATGCGGCGAAGCAGGCGATCGAGCAGTTCGATCTGGGCAGCCAGTTGTCGCGCCGGATCTCGTCGCTTCCCAAGGCCTTGGTCGGCGCAAACAATGACCTGGTGGGTGCTATCGGATTGGCCAACGCATCATCCGACAGCTACGGGCCACCTGCCACAGAAGCGGGCTTTCGCTATGATTTCTATACCCGGCTGAGGGGTGGTGGTGCAGATTGTCGTGTCTACTTCGAGTTCGCTGACTAACCTAGTGCCGGCGACTGCCCTGTTGCATCGAGGCAGGTGCCGCGCGGAGCGTTGCGACCCATCGGGCCGTTCCCGCTAAACTTGTGGATCTCTGATTTCGAGTGTCTGTTGCCGTGACTGCCCCGTTTCTCGGTCCCTTGTTCATCGTCGGCCTGTCGCGCAGCGGCACCAAGCTGATTCGCGACCTGTTGAATCGTCACCCGCATGTTGCGATACCGGTCGCTGAAACCCATTTTTTGCCCCACTTGTTCGAACGGATCATCGGCGACGACGTCGTGCCGACTTCGCCGAAACTGCGGCAGTTCGAAGAGTTGCTGAGCGGCTCGACATTTCTGCGCCGTCTACAGCAACGGGGCAGCGTACCGGACTGGCAGCGACTGAGACAGGCATTTGGCCGACCGACCTGGCTTGAGGTCATCGAGCAGGTATTGCGGCTGTACGCCGGCAGTGCTGACGATGCCAACGTGATTTGGGGTGACAAGACACCACGCTACCTGGCGCACATGCGATTGCTCAAACACCGGTTTCCACAGGCCCGCTTCCTGCACATCGTGCGCGACCCGCGGGATCGTGCCTTGTCAGTCAGACAGGCATGGGGCGGAAATCTTTATCTTTCGGCAGACGATTGGCGGCAATCTCTGATGCAGGCAGCGCGCGATGCCCAGGCCCTGGGTAGTGACTACAAGACGATACGCTACGAGGATCTGCTGACATACCCGGAACAAACGATGCGCTCCGTGTGCAAGTTTCTCGACATCGATTTCTCGCCCGACACGCTGGTACTGGATCGTCCGGTTGAGAATCTAGGTGATCCCGACGACGTAACGCGCAAGCAATCGACGATCGTCGCGAGCAATGTCGGGCGGTTTCACGACCGCTTGAATACCCGCCAGCGGCGCCGAATCGAGCAGATCGTGTTCCCCATCGCGCGGCAGCTCGGCTATGCGCCGACGGTCAATGACTTGGATCATCGACCACCACGCTGGTTCGAGCGCGCATGGTGGCTTGTTCCGCATGGCTGTAACAATGTGGCGTTTCACGTTCGTCGCTGGGGCCTGGTGGCGGGTCTGCGCCATGGCTTTCTGCGCATCCAGTCCAAGCGTTGAACGCCGTTGTGCCGTATTTGAATCTGACAGAGTCGACGCAACCCGCATGCAGTGCACCGAACAGGTGTGCAGGCCGCGCGGGTAGATCCGTTTCGATCGAGCAAACGCAGTCGCCATGAACGGTCGCTATACGCGCTGGATTAGGTACCTGTTGTTGGCGGTGGTGGTCTACCTGCTGGTACGTCATGTCGTCGGTTCGTCCGAAGATTATCAGTTCGTCGCCAACCTCGACTGGCGTTACCTGTTGCCCGTTATCGCGTTGAGTGTCGGCAACATTTTGCTGGATGCACTGCGTCACGTGATTACGGCGCAGCACCTGGGCAAGCGTCTGCCGCTGAAGCTGGCCTTTGTCTACCTGGTGGTGGCGCGTTTTCTCAACAAGTTCGTTCCTCAGTCCGGTGTGGCCTACAAGGCCCACGTGCTGCGCAAGGCCGGCGGGTTCGGTGCCGGCGAGCTGCTGACCGGGTTTGGCTCGATGGTCTGGGTGCAATTGATGGTGTCCTTGCTGCTCGCACTGATCGTGGTGTGGTCAGTGCGGCCGTCGCTCGCTATCCACGGCGTGTCGATTCTGGCGTTGTTGTTGGCTGGCGTTGTTGTGTTGATTGTCTCGACCGTGGGCGTGGTGTTTATCGCCGCGAAGATCGAGTCGTCGCAGGTGCGGCGAGAAACTTGGGGGCGCCGGCTGATGTTGCGCCTGGCGAGGTTGGTGAGATCGCTGTTGCGACTGATCCGCGATCCGGCTTTGTTCACACTGAGTTCGGGGATCATCGTTGTCGCTACGCTGGTGTCGCTGCTGCGGCTCTACCTGTGTTTTCGCATGATCGGTGTCGAGGCGGAACTGGTGCTGTTGGTGTTGTTCGTAACGCTGAACCGGGCGCTGACGATCTTCACCATTACACCGGGCAATCTCGGGGTAACCGAATTCCTGTTTGGTCTGTTGGCTCAGGGCGTCGGAATCGGCATGGCGCAGGGAGTGATGGCGGCCTTGATTATCAGGTTGGTGACGTTTGCCGTGTTGGCGTTGTTGGGTGCGATCTTCCTCGTGACTGCCAGGCATGCGGTGTTTGGTGACGAGCCCCCCGCGACGAGGTAGGACGGCCGATCGAGATGGCTCGGCCGGCGAGTTGGCAGGGTTGCTTAACGACGTTGTGCGAGCATGTCGTCATAGACCTCGAGATAACGGCGCGCGATCCGGTCGAACGAGAACATCTCTGCAACCTCGCGACACCCAGCGGAAAGATCGGCCAGACTTTCCCGCCGCGCAAGGACATGGCCGAGTGTCTGTTTGATCGCTGTCGTGTCGGTGTCGTCGATCAACCAACCGCTTTTCCCCTCGTTGATCGCCCGGGGCGAGATCCCGCAACGGGTGGCAGCAACGGGCACCCCTGAGGCCAGGGCCTCGACGATGACGTTGCCGAAGCTCTCGAAGCGCGAGGGCAGGGCGAGTACGTCGCTCATGCGCATGATGGGTGCGATATCTTTTTGCTGTCCGAGATAGACGATGTCGCCATCGGAGCGTGCGACTTCATCGTTCACGCGGTCGAGCAGCGGGCCTTTGCCGGCGATCGCAAGCACGGTGTTGTGGCGATCGCCCCGCATCGCCGACCATGCATCGAGCAGTTCCGGCAGCCCTTTGCGTGGCGCCAGTTGGCCACAGAACAGCACCACGGTTCTGCCATCGAGCCCATGCTGTTCACGAATTCGTGCCTTTTCTTCGGCGCTCGCGGGTTGGAAGCGGTCGAGATCGACACCGTTGTCGACGCGAATCAGGCGCTCTTGGGGTATGCCGAGCGGTTCCATGTCCGCCTCGATCAGGTCGTCGAGGATCGCGAAGCGGTCGATGCGTTGCGCCGCTTTGCGCAGAATTTTTGCCGCGGGGCTGCGGGTGATGCGGGTGATCTCACCTTCGGCATGGTCGCCGCCGATACTGGGCTTGGCCAGCATGGGCGGGCCGTTTCGCCCGCGGCCCAACGCCACGCCCAACACCATGGGGGACAGGGCATGGCCGTGGATGATGTCCCAGTCGGCAAGGCGTTTACCGACGCCGATCGATGTCGCGAAGCGGCTCGCGCCGCGCAGGCCGCGGATATCTGAAAAGGGAATCGCGCGAACGCGGATCCCATCCGGCCAGGCGATCGCTGTGCGCTGCTTCCAGGGACAGCTTGTCAGCATCTCGACGTCGACGCCGAGTTGGCCCAGGGCTCGGGTGAGATAGAGCGCCTGCAGCGGCGCGCCGGTCCGATTCAAAGGCGGAAAGGTCTGGCTGACCATCAAGACGCGCAACGGGTCCCCCAATACAGAAACGACATAGTTGTGTTAGCCTCACCAAAATTAACGTCAAATAACACTGAGGGCCAAGATGGAAAACACATCGGTCACTCTGGTCATTGTGCCGCGCGAACGCTTCAGCCTCGCTGCTGAATCTCTCAGCGACGTATTGTCGCAGATACCCGAAGACGTACCCGTCGTCTACGTCGAAGGGAATCCACCTCCCAAGGTGAAAGCAAAACTACACAAGATCGGGGCAGGGCGCGTCCACTTTGTGGCGACTGAAGGGTATGTCGCTCCCAACCAGGCGCGCAACATCGGCTTCCGCCGGGTCTCCAGCAAGTACGTGGTGTTTCTCGACAACGATGTCTGGGTCGAGCCACGCTGGTTGGAGTCGTTGGTTGACTGCGCCGAAGAAACCGCTGCGGAGGTTGTCGGCCCCTTGTACCGACAGGGCAGACGTGAAGATCGCGAAGTGCACATGGCCGGTGGCTTGGCGCACATCGTTGAGCGCGACGGCGTGCGGCGCGTGAAGTCCACGCACGACTACCAGGGGCAGCCCCTGGATGAAGTGCTGCCCAAGGTGCAGCGTGGCGAGACCGAGCTTGCCGAGTTTCATGGTGTGTTGATCCGGTCGGACGTGCTGCGCGACATCGGTGGGCTCGACGAAGGCCTGATGTGTACGCGCGAGCACATCGATTTCTGTATGACGGTGCGCAACCGCGGCGGCAAGGTGATGTTCGAGCCCGCCAGCCAGATCACCTACACCCGGCCGCCACCGTTCGCGTGGAGCGACCTGGCCTTCTTCAGCCTGCGTTGGTCGGAAGACTGGTCGCGCAAAACCCTGGAACACTTCTGCGAGAAATGGGACGTGGACCGGGGGCAGATCCCCTACCTGATGATCTGGACCAAGAAACAGCGCTATCGCTTTCTCGATCCCTGGTATACGCGCACCACGCAATGGTTGGCGCGACGGTTCGGCAGGGATCGTGTCGTCAAGGTGATGAACGCGACGATCTATCCGATCGAAGGTGCATTGAACCGCGCGATGATGCGCCTGATGCGACTGCGCGGTAACTGATCGCCGCTGCGGCGCTCAGCTGCCCAGGCGGCGTCGCACTTTCTTCATCAGCACCCGCAGCGCATTCAGCCGACTGCGGGTGCGCGGTCGGATCGTGTATGAACTCTTGCGATCGATGCGCAGCGTCTCGGGTATCTCGGCGTCGCGTTCGGCGGCGTAGGCCCTGGTCAACGCATCGGCCAGGTCTGCGTAACCGAGTTGCTTGGCGATCGCCACCGTCGCCGGCATGGCCTGCGACGCCTTTCTGCCGAACAGCATCCCCAGGTCGAGGTGATCTTCCAGATCGTTGGCCAAGCGCATCAATACAATGTCGGCATCCTGTGATCGCAGTGCGTCGGGATCGCTGTGCATCGCGTCGATGGTCTGGCTGTTCCACGGCATGCGCGAATACGCCTGCACCAGTCGGTCGACCGATGCCGACGCATACTCGCGAACCAGCTCGGTGCGCTTAGGTGTCACACCGATATCCGCATCGCCGAACTGCCCCTGCATATAACAGGCGTGCAGCAGACCGGCGACGACAACATCGGGTGCGGCGCCGTGTGCGGCCAGAATGCTGGCGGTACCGACAAGATGTGCGAGAAACGGTTTGCCGTTCGAACGATAACGTCCGCTGAACAACACGATAGCCAGGTCGTAGGCACGGCGGGTGTCGCCCAGCGACGCTTCGGAATAGCTGAGGGTTCGCAACTGGGTATACAGCTGCAGATTGGTTTGCGCGTATGCGTGTGCGGTATCGACGGCCGACAACGGCGATTCACCTGTTCTCGAGTGCAGGAGTGCGGTCGAGTCTAGCAGGATCGTGTACGGCGCACAGGGCCGCGGCCGTTTGAATCATCCGGGTGGCGGCGCTGAAAGAGCAGACATGCACCGACGTCAGGGCGCTCTTCAGCGCTACCTGATCGGCGCTGGGCGATATCTCTGATGGTGGATGCTGACCGCACCCAATTGTGAACCGTTCGGATCAGCCACCGATACCCAGCAGGCGGCCGAAAAATCCTTTCTTCTTCGGCTTGAACGTCGCCGCCTCAGCCTGTGCCTTGGTGGTGGCCTTGGCAATGATCTCCGCGAGCACGGCGTCGGCTTCCGCGGCTTGCTGGCGCTGCTCGTCGGTGAAGCGGTGTGCATCCTCGGGCAGGCCCAGGTGCGTCAGTCGTTCAATCCAGAGGCGCAGCGCTTCGCGTGCACCGAGCAGGGCGAATGCAAACGACTTGCTGGGTACCGCCAGTGCCAAGCGCGTACTCAGGCGGGTCTGCTCCTGCAGTTTGGCCAACTTCTCATCCGTAAAGTCGACGCGCTGGCCGCCCATTCGCGAGTTCTCGTTGAACGCGGTTTCGATATCGGGCAAGGACTGATACAGCGAGTAGCAAAGCAGCCCCTCGTCGGTATTGGCGCGTTCAATCGGCGCCTCGGCCCATCCCTGTCCCGGAAACCAGGCAACCAGGGTGCCGCAGGCGCCAAGGCGGTAGTCGGGCAGCTTTTCGGTCTCGCTGTAACCAGCGAGCTCGTGTTTGAGCCAAGCGGTAATGTTCTTTTGTTTGAGTGTGTTGGATAACAACACGGCGCGCGAAAACAGCCCGGCTAGATCACTCTCCGGATCCTCAACGAGCTGGCGCAGTTCTGCGATACTGGACGACATTGTCCGACCCTCCACCCTTCGGCACTTACTTTCTTTTACTTTTATCGGTCGACTTTGCCGCTTCCTGAAGGAAAACGGCACCCAAAGTGGGGTTGCGCCGGTCCGAAATTAACCCATGTTGCTTAAAGCCGAATGTCGATCCCGGAGCGCCGGTACGGCGCCACGATCCGGGCAACGACTTTCCGCAGAAAGAATAGTCTTCCCAAACGCGGCGGTGTGCAAATTGTTCGCGGCTCGCCGCAGGTGAATGCCGGGAGCCCGGTTCAGCGAGTGTGATCGCGTTCTCGACAAACCGCCGAGCGGGGCGCCGCTAAAATCGCCGTCAGCGCTGAAAGCCCAATGCCTGCAGACCGGACTGGACGTCGGGATTCTGCAACAGCGCCACGAATCTCTGCACCACGGGCAGTTCCCAGCGGCTCTCCGGAATCACGAAATCGTAGTGTTCTTCCTGCAGCGGGATGAACTCGAGTTCGTACAGGCGGGCGACGGTATCGATCGCGATACCCCAGTCGGCACGCCCCTGGGCGACCGCCGTGGCGACCGCGTTGTGCGATTTGGTCTGCACCGCATAGCCGGCCGGCTGGGCGCCGTGCAGTAGCTCATCGATCAGCACGCGGGTTCCGCTGCCGGCATTGCGATTGACCATGACGCAGTCTGCGTCGCCCAGCGCGGCGGTAACCGCCTGCTGGGGTGTGGCGATGCCCGTGAAGCGTGCATCGCCGCGCCGGTAAACAAAGCCCTGCATGCGGCGGTAGCCTTTCAGCAAGCGCATGCCGGGTTCGAGGTAAGGCGTGTTGTATTCGCCCGACTCCGGGTCCATCAGGTGAATGCCGGCAATATCGCACTCACCGCGCCTGGCCGCCGCCAATCCGCCCTGGCTGCCGACGTGCATCGATTTGGTTGCGAGCCCCTCTTTCTGTAACTGCTGCAGCAGGTAGTCGAGGCCGACGCAATGTGAGCCGATGGTGACCAGATCTGCCGGCGCAAGCGAGCGCGACAACAACTGCACCTCGACCTTGCTGCCGGCCGGCAGCAATTCGGTCTGTGCATCGACGCGAATAAAGCCGTCGGCCTTGCTGAAGGCGGTCACTGCGCCCGAACTCTTGCCCATCGGGTAAGCGGCGAATCCGTCGTCGGTGCGCATCAGGCTGACCATCGAGAACTCGGTACGTCCACGTTCCGAGCTCAGGCGCATCGGTAGCTCGGCGACCACCCGCTCGTGCGTCTGGACCGGCATGCCCGCCATCGCGCGCAGCACCGGCGCGACGAACTGATGAAAGGTGAAGATCGCCGAGGTCGGGAATCCCGGCAGGATCACCACGGGCTTGCTCCCGGTCACCGCCAGGCACAATGGCTTACCCGGTTTGATTGCCACACCATGCACGATGACGCCCGGGTCCGACAGCGTGCTGACGACGTCGTATGACAGATCGCCGGCTCCCTTGGAGGTGCCGCCGGACAAAATGACGGCATCACAGTCGAGCGCATGCCGCAGCGCCTTTTGCTGAGCCTCGTATTCGTCCGGCAGTGCGCCGAGCCTGACCGGCTCACAACCGATCTCGCGCAATGCGGAGGCGACGATCGAGCCGTTCGAATCGTAGACCTGCCCAGCGGCCAACGGTTGCCCCGGTTGTACCAGTTCGTCGCCGGTCGAGATCACCGCGACGTGCGGGCGGCGAAACACCGGCACTTCGGCCAGGCCGATCGCCGCCAACACACCGATCTCGCGTGAGGTCAGCAGTTGGCCTGCACGCAGTACGGTTTCGCCGCGCCCGACATCGGTGCCGGCGAAAGCGATAAAGGCGCCGGCCGGTAGCGGCTTGCCGATCTGCACCCTCTGACGGCCGTCGCGCTCGACCAGTTCGGTATCTTCGACCAGCACCACCGCATCGGCGCCGCGCGGCACCATGCCGCCGGTCGCAATCACGCTGGCAAACCCCGCTGTGACCGTGCTGCACGGCTCGACACCAGGCGTCAGCACATCGTCGGTCAGCGCCAGTACCACCGGCGCATCCTCGCGCGCGCCGACGGTGTCTTGTGCGCGCACGGCAAAGCCGTCCACGTTGGCGCGATCGAAACCGGGCACATCGACCGGCGACTGGATGTCGCTCGCCAGAACGCGGTTGAGTGCTTCGTCGAGGCTGACCGACTCGTCGCCGAGTGGCTGCGGGTCGGCGGCCTGCCAGAAACGCTGCAATGCGTCTTCAGCGGTCGCAACGTCCAGGAACTGGCGTTGGCTGGCGGCGCGCCTGCGTTCGACGAGGGAGCTGGCGTCGGTCATGAAGTTCGGTCTCGCTGGCTGATACGGTCGAGTTTAATAGAGATGGACGGTGACCATCGTTTCCGCCGGGTGGCCTTCGCTGTTCTCGGGGATCAGGATGTAGCCGTCGGCAGCAACCAGGGTCGACAGCAGCCGGTTCTCGGCGGTCGCCAAGGGCTCGGCCCCTGCGGCGTCGATACGCACGCGGCAGATGTCGGTCTGGCCGATAGAGGAAACCACCTTCCGTTTCAGCGGCATCTGCCGGGTGTCATGCGATGCGCCACTGGCGTCGCCGGCGAGATGACGCACCAGGTACGAGCCCAAGCGGTCGTAGGCGCACAGACAGGCAAGCGGTCGTCCCGGCAACGCCAACACGGGCCTCTCAGCAGCGAAGCCCAGGGCCGTACTTTCGCCCGGGTTCATCGCCACGCCGTAGATATCGATGCGGCCGAATTTGGCCAATGTGGCGATGGCGAAATCGTTCACACCCTGGCCGGTACCACCGGCGGTGATGACTGCATCGCTGTCAATCGAGGCCAATGCGTTTTTGAGCGCCGCTGCGCTGTCGACTCGTGCCGCGTGCACGACGCGGCCGCCGTCACGCGCGATCGCAGCGGTCAGTGCGGGACCATTGGCATCATGGGGTACACCACCGACGAGCAGGACCGTGATACGCGGCCGGCCGATCACATCGACCTTGTCGCGTCGGTCGAGCGCCAACCAGGCGATGTCCTGCGGTCGCAGCCGGCGACCGGCGCTGAGCAGCAGGGCGCCGGTCTCGAACTCCTCGCCCGCGGCGATCACCCCGCTGCCGGGCGCGACGGTTGCGGAGACTTCCAGCGTGCGGGCGCGTTGCTCGACCTGTTCCTGCTCGATAACCGCATCGGCGTTGTCCGGTAAGGCTTCGCCGTTCGCCAATGGCACGGCTTCTGCCGGTTGCAGCGGCGTCGCAGCGTCGGTCTGGCGAAACGGCAATGGACTGTAGTCGCTGGCACCGACCGTGCCGGCAGCTGCCAGGGCATAGCCATCAAGCGCCGCAATCGTGTTTGATGGACAGGTGTGTTGCGCATGGATATCGCAAGCCAGGCATCGACCCACCGCGTCGTTCAGGGGGACCGATTCAACATCCAACCGCGGGGCTAGGCGATCGATCCAGCCGGTCGCGGTGGAGATCGATTGACGATGGAAGATTGGGGCGCCCGGCATGCTGATCGTGGTGACTGTGCAATGGCACCATCATAGAGAATATCCGGACGGCTGTGGTATCTGCGTGGCCGGTGCGGTGTTTGACAGTGATCGATTACTGCCTGCAACCGGTCGACGCAGACGTCTCCGTGCAGTCGTAGAGTGGCGTCAGCGCCGCCGTGGTCGATGACGGGTCGCGCAATGCGCCGCGATACGCTGCGAGCTTGGCTTCGATCTCGCCGCCGACGAAACGCTGGGGATAGGACGCCTCGCGCCGCTCGCGTTGTTCCTTGTCGCTGACCCAGCGTTCTGCAGTGTCGAATGCCGCAACGAAATCGATCTGCGTACCCAAGGCTTGTTTGAAGTAGGCGGTACCGAAATCGGTGAAGTCGCTGGTGGCACCGCAGCCGAACGATCGGCGGTTGGCGGCGGCAGCGGTGATGATCAGGGTTTGCGGGTTACGCAGTGGTTCGACAAAACCGCCGGAGTAGCAGCTCGATACAACAACAACGCGCCAGCGGATGCCGGCGTCATCGAGCGCCTGCCTGACCTGGCGTGGATTGAGGTCGTCGAGCTTCACCGGCCCGAAGTGCAGTGAGAAGTGGTGATCGTCGCTGCCGTGCGAGGTCATGAACAGGAACAGGATGTCTTCGTCGACATCCATGCGATCGGCCATGCCGTTCAACAGTGCTTGCAGATTGTGTCCGTTGGCCAACGGGTATTGCGACGTGGTTTCCACATTGTTGACCAGGATGGCGGAGTGTCGCTCGGTGTCGAAACGTTCGTCGAACAGGTCGCGCACGTACTCCACCTCGTTGAGAAACACGTTTTCGAGGCCGTACCCGCCGACTGCCAACAGGTAGAGGTCGGTGACCCCAGGGCGCTGGTCTGCCAACTGTGCGAGCGAATCGTCGACCAGGCGGTACTGATCGTAGAACAGGTCTTCGACGCTGAGTTTGCTCAATGCCTCGTACGGAGAGCTGCGTTCGCTGACGGGTTCATCCGCGTACCACAGCATTGTGTAGGGCAGTACCCACAGGCTGCCGAAGCCGATGCCGGTCTGGATGGCGGCGAACAGCATCGACTTGCGGATTCGCAGGTCGAGCACCACGCGCAGCAGCCGCGTCAGTATGAAGAGTTGCCAAGCGATCGGAGACAGCCAGATTGCCCATGCCTGCAAGTCAGTTTCGGCGACGTACTCCTGCAGGTAGCCCGCGATGTGCAGGTACACCGCGAACAGGGGCGCGCTCGCAAGGGTTGCGATGATGAGTTCGCCGGCCGCTTGCAGTTGGGCTTTGGCCAGGCGAACGACGAGCAGGATCGCAACGATGTCGACGGCGTAGATCGCAAGCAGATAGGTCAGGCCGTAGGCCGAGTAGGTCGCCGGTTGTTGCACAAAGGCGTATTCGGCCGCGATCTCGAAGCCGATGGCCGCGGCGATCAGCAGCAGGCTTTGATCCAATGAATAGACAAAGTCATCCCTGCCGATCGGGCGTCCAAAGATCAGTCGCGCACCGGCGGCGAGATTGCGGAACAGGTTATGAAGGGGATTGTTTACTGCTTGAGCATCCATGGCGATGTACTGATTTCCTTAACTAGGTCTGGTAACGGCTGTCGTCGCGGGGTCTGAAGGCGCACGCTTGGCGAATATCACAGACTGTGCGCTGCGTCCTGGCCGGCCCCCGGAGCCGTCTGTCGGCGGTCAAACGCTGGCTTCACAGCGATTTCAGCCAGAACATCATCGGGTGTTGCGCTTCCTCGGGCTGGTCGATGTCCTTCCAGGCGTAATCGGTGATCAGGTCGGGGCGCGGCTGATAGCCGAAATGTCGCCACACGTCGTCGAGCGGTCGGTAGTCACGCGGCCTGAGCGGATGATCCGGCGGCCGCACGATGCCGCAAAAGCAGATCGTTTCGAAACCGCCGTGGCGGCGCGCATAGTCTTCCCGGCCGGTGAAAAAGCCTTTGTAGAGGCCCTGCCCGCGATAGTCCGGCAACAATACCGATTCGCCGCAGTAGAACAGCGTCTGCGGGTCGATGCCGGCCGCGGCGAACGGGCGAACGAATTCCTCGGTCTCGCAGCGCATCGGGATGCCCGTCGACGCACCGACCACCTGTTCGCCTGGGTTTCGATCGGTATCGATGGCCAATATGGTCATCGCCTCACCCGAACTGACGTAGGTGGCGAGGTACTGTTGCTCGTAGGCCTCCGTACCGTCGTACAGATAGGGGTATTCGCGGAACACGCGGATGCGCAGGCGCGCCAGGTCGGGCAGGCAATCGTCGAGCGCCGCGCCGCTGACGCAGTTCAAAGTCACAGGCATGCAGATCTCCTTCGGCGCCCGCAGGGTCTATTGTTTTCGGGTGAGGCGTCAACCTGACCCGCCGGGGTGTCGTTCCTGCGTGGCGTGGCGGTTTCCGACGGGCCGGGAGATCGGCGCATTTGTTGCCCATCAAACAAACCGCCGAAATCGCTCCCCTGGGGTTGGTGACGCTGTGTAGCCTGAGGTTGAAGGGGGAATGTCGCCACGTGGCAACAGCCCTGTGCGACAGGCTCCAGTCAAGCAAACGGACGAGGAGAGCGTCATTATGAAAAGCGCTTGGATTGTTGTCGCGGACGCCAGTCGCGCCCGCTTCTTTTCGGCAGAACTGCCTGCCTCACCCTTGTGCGAGATCGAGACCCTGAGTAATCCGGAGGCGCGTCTGCACGAAGGTGACCTGATCAGCGACCGCGGCGGTCGCGACCGGGACAGCGGCGGTTCGTCGCATGGTTTTGGCAGCGCCGGTACGGCCAAAGAGGAGATCGCCGACCGGTTTGCGGCGGATGTCAGTGCGCGCCTTGAGAGTGGCCGTGAGCGCAATGCGTTTTACCGCCTGTACGTGCTGGGTTCGCCGAGTTTCCTGGGCATGCTGCGCAAGCATCAATCGCCCAGCCTGCGCCGGCTGGTAGTCGATGAGATCGCCAAGGATATGACGATGCGCACCCCGGAGCAGATCCGAGCTCAGCTACCGGACAGGCTATGAACGATATCTCGACTGACGGCGCACAGCAGGCAGGCGCCGCCAGTCTGGTGCCGTTGGACGCGGATCAGCTGGCCCATGCCTGTGACATCGAGGCCTTGTCGTTTGGCGACACCAGCGAGCTGCCGGCGCACGACGCGCCGTTGGGTCAGGACCGGGTGCTCGAAGCCGTCGAATTCGCCACCGGTATCGACCGCAGCGGGTACAACCTGTTCGTGATGGGGTCAGCGGGCGTCGGTAAGCACCGCCTGCTGAAGTCGTTGCTCGACCGCAAGGCCGCACAGCAAGCCGAGGCCTCGGATTGGTGTTACGTCGCCGACTTCTCCAATCCCGATCGCCCCAATGCCCTTGAGCTGCCCGCCGGACGCGGTGTGGAACTGCGCGCCGACATGCGCCAGTTGGTCGACGATCTGCTCAACGCGTTGCCGGCGGCGTTTCAAAGCGACGAGTACCGTCGCCGGTCTCAGGAGATTCAGGACGAATTCAGGCGGCGTGAAGACGATGCGGCCAAGGAGATGGGCGAGCACGCCTCACAGCGTGACGTTGCCCTGATGCACACGCCGAACGGCTACACCCTGGCGCCGCTCAAGGACGGCAAGGTGTTGAATTCCACCGAGTTCGAGGCGCTCGAAGACGAAGAACAGAATCGCATTCAGCATGCGATGGAAGAGATGAAGGACGAGCTGCGCACGGTGCTCGGGCATGTGCCCCTGTGGCAGCGCGAGTCGCGCCAGCGCTTTCGTGAGCTGGACGCCGACATCACCTCACTGGCCGTTTCGCAGCTGATGCGCGATCTCGAACGGCACTATGTCGATCTGCCGGAGGTACTCGCCTACCTCAAGGCGGTGGCCGACGACGTGATCGAGAACGGCGAGTTGTTCCGTTCTTTGAGCGAAGAAGACCCTCCCGACGCCAGTGATCCACGCTTTCTGCGTTACCGCGTCAACCTCTTGGTCAGCCGGCCGAACGGCAAGGGTGCGCCGGTGGTGGCGGTCGATAACCCGACCTACCAGAATCTCGTCGGCCGGATCGAGCACATCGCCCATATGGGCACGCTGTCGACCAATTTCACGCTGATCAAACCCGGGCAATTACACCTTGCCAATGGCGGCTACCTGATCATCGACGCCGACAAGCTGTTGGTCCAGCCGTTCGCATGGAATGCCTTGAAGCGTGCCCTGCACGGCGAAGAGATACGCATCGAGTCGATCGAGCGATTCATCGGCGCGATGAGTACCGCAACCCTCGAGCCCGAACCCATTCCGCTCAAGGTCAAGGTCGCGCTGACCGGCGACCGCGAACTGTATTATCTGCTCAAGGCCTACGATGCCGATTTCGGTCCGCTGTTCAAAGTGGTTGCCGACTTCAGTGAAGACATGCCGCGCGAGGACGGCCAGGAAATGGCCTATGCACACTTGGTGGCGACTTTGCAGCAGCGTGAGGGTCTGCGACCGGTGAGCCGCGACGGTGTCGCGCGGATCATCGATTGGTCGGCGCGACGGGCGCGCGATGGCGAAAAGCTGTCGCTGCACCTTGGCAGCCTCAGCGACCTGTTGCTGGAGGCCGACCATTTCGCCCAGGTCGACGGTTTACAGCGCATTGACGCGCAGCAGGTGCAGACGGCCATCGATGCCCAGGTGAGGCGCAGCGACCAAGCGCGCAGCCGCCTGCATGAAGCGGTGCTGGACAACACATTGCTGATCGACACCCGCGGTCGGCAGCTCGGCCAGGTGAATGGCCTGGTGGTCATCATGGCGGGTGACTACGCCTTCGGCAGCCCGGTGCGGATCAGTGCCACCGCGCGCATGGGCAGCGGATCGGTGGTCGATATCGAGACCGAGGCCAAGCTCAGCGGGGCGATCCACAGCAAGGGCGTGATGATTCTGTCGGCCTATCTGGCCAGCCGCTATGCCCGCCACCAGCCGCTGTCGCTATCGGCCAGCCTGGTTTTTGAACAATCATACGGCGAGATCGAGGGCGACAGCGCCTCACTCGGTGAACTGTGCGCACTGCTGTCGGCCATCGGCGACCTGTCGATCGACCAGTCGCTGGCGGTGACCGGTTCGGTCAACCAGCATGGCCAGGTCCAGGCCATCGGCGGCGTGAATGAAAAGATCGAAGGTTTCTTCGATATCTGCCGGGCGCGCGGGTTGACCGGAGGGCAGGGGGTGGTGATTCCGGCCGCCAACGTCGGCGACCTGATGCTGCGCGACGATGTGCGCCAAGCGGCCGCCGACGGACGTTTTTCGGTCTACGCTGCCGATCACGTCGACCAGGTCATCGCCTTGTTGACCGGGCTCGCGGCCGGCAGTCCCGATGCCAATGGCCTGTATCCCGCCGACAGTTGCAACGGCCTTATCCAGCTACGCTTGCTCGAATGGACGGCGGCGCGTCAGCAGTTTTCCGGTGCCTCGGAAGCGGGTGGCTAGCGGATCGGCGTTAAGCGTCGCGACTTGGCGCCTGCGATCAGGCCGATACGCAGCGGAAGGTCTGTGGCGCCTGGTAGCCCGACTGGTTGCAGAGTGCCTGCCCGGCGTAGGTTATCTGCACCTTGCGGCCCGAGAAGTTGTTGAATTCGAAGGCGATTGCATCGCAACTCGTCCCTTCCTTCAGTTCCATGGCCTGTTCCTGCAGCATCGCGATGGTGACCGCCTCGCCGAGAGCGAGCGATTTGGCGTAGTCCGAGCGGTAGTTGACACCTGCGGCCATGCGCCCGATCGCAATGTTGGCCGCCAGCTTGTTGATCTCGCCTTCCACGGTCAACGCCTGCGCATGATCCTCCAGGCGGGTTGAGCCGTCCGGTTCGAGCACTGCCTGTTTCGCGTCTGCAAGCACGAAATCGTTCTTGAAAAACGCCTTCAGCAGGGTGGCGCACGCGCCCGCCACGGTGGCGTGACCTGAGGCGTACGACGGATGCATCGGGGCGCCTTCCGGATAGGCCTGCGGCAGCAGCAGGTTGTCGTTGCGGGCGAGCAGGCGCTCGGCTGCGGTCGATTCGAACACCGCGCCATCGAGCAAGTCGACCACGTCGCCCGCGCGTTGGCGTTCGGCACGTGCCGCCATGGCCTCGGGGCGAAGCCGACGGTGGACCAGCCATTTCTGGTGCCAGGCGACACGCAGTGCGCGGGCGCCGACCTCGGCAATGGCGCTCAAAATATGTGGCTTGCCGAACACGCCAAAGCCTTCCTGCGTTGCGGATTCGCGGTACGGGTTGGTGTCGGATAGCGGAGCGGCCATGCCGTCCAGGATCAGTGCGGCGTTCAGAAAGGCCTGGTGGAAAACATCGAAGTGAACGTAGTGCGCCAAGTCGCGCAGGGTGACGATGTGGCGCTGCGGCTGCTGACGATCCTCGAGTTGAGCACGGCTGCGCGCGGTATCGAGACCGTTCTGCGTGGTCAGCCATGCCTCCCAGGTGTCCAGGTAGTCGGCGCGGTCGGCCAGGCGATGCTGTTTTTGCGCGATCGTATAGGTGCCGTAGGGGATGTCTTGCAGCAGGAACTGCGAGACATAGGGGCCGACGTCGTCACCGGGAGCCGAGCCGCGAAACAGGCGCTGGGTGGTGATGTCGGCAGCCAGCTGGCCGTCGGCGCCGTAGTGTTGCGTAAAACGCTCTTCGCCGAGCCGCGGCTCCGGCGCGTTGAGGCGGTTCAGTTCCTCGGTCGCGGCACCTGCCGACTCACAGCCGTCCCACTGGGCAAACGGCGTGTCGCGCAGCAGTGCCATCCAATACAGCTCGATCAGTTCGGTGCCGGCCTGGCGACTCGCCAGTTGCGGCGCCGGCGGAAGCTTTACGTCGAATGCGTCGACGCCGGTTCCGCCGCCGGCGACTGCAGCCAGCGGATTGACGTAGCGTCGTGCGTCCTGCTTGGGGACGCTCAATGCGCGTCGCACGCTGTCGATGGAAGACAGCGCCTCCGGGTCGGGGAACTCGGTATTGGCGCGGATACCGGTCAGTATCTCGACAAGGTCGAGGTAATCGTAAGGCGTGGCGACCAGACCGGTGTCTGGGGCGTGTTCCAGCCCCTTGGTGAAACTGCCGCCGAAGTGGCTGAGCCGCTCGTCGCCATTGGGCTGTTGCGCCACGTTCTTGTTGTTGACGACGTCGACCCCGGCAAAGGGGCCGTCGCTCAGGCAAACGGTGAAATTCTCCGGGGTCCTTCCCAGTGCGTTGATTCTGGTGCGATTGCGCAGGCCGACGTTACCTGAGATCACGTCACGGCGGTTGTTGCGACTGGCAGGCATGTGCATACCCCTTCGGCTGATACGGCATATTTTCTGTCTTTGCCGTGGATTGCAGCAGCAAAGCCGGTGCGTCGATGTGGGAAAACACACGGCTGGGGCATTTTGGTGGAGGGGAAGTCGTGAGCGGCGGCGGTTCGGTGCGTGAGTGTCGCAGTCTGCGAATTACATGCCCTTTACATCCTGCACCATGCGTTCGAGGTCTTCGAGGCTCTTGATGATGTGGCCCTTGGAGTCCCATTCGATCAGACCGATGGACTTCAGGCGGGATAGCTCACGACTGACTGCCTCGCGGTGCGTGGCCACGCGATCGGCGATCTCGGTATGTGTCGGTGGATTCGTTATCACTACGGGGCCGGTGGTGCCGCCTTGTTTTCTGGCGAGCCTAAGCAGTTCGGCGTGGATGCGGTTCTGTACACCCAGTGTGCGGTACTCGAAGATCCGGTCGCAGTGGTCACGAATCAGCCGCGACAGGCGCTTCATGGTGTTGGCCGAGACCACCGGGTAGCGACGCATCGTCTCCCAGAATTTCTCCGCGCTGAGTGTGGCGACCTGGGTATCGGTCTTCGCGATCACGTGCGCTGAGCGCGTGCCGCCGTCGATCGCGGCCAATTCACCGAACATCGTGCCCGGCCCGAGTTCCTCGAAATGCACCTCTTTGCCGGTGTTGGAAAAGCCTGCAGCCAGCGCGGTGCCGCTGATGATAAAGAACACGTCGGACGTGGGATCGTTCTGCGCCAGGATTTCCTGTTTCGCGGTGTACGAGCGAGACCGCATTTCACTGGCGATCTCGTCGAGCTGATGTCGCTCCAGGCCTTCGAAGACACTGATGGAGTGGAGCGTGGAGCTGTTGATTTTCATATGAGATCGCGGACGCCGTCGATACGCAAACCTGGTAAACGAAAACTTGGTACCGGCAGGCGTTCGGCTGCGCTGCAGTTACCGAATGCAGCTATTCGCCAAACGGAGAGCCGGTCGCCAGTGAGCGTCCTTACCCATAAGTTATCCATCGTAACAAGGTTTGTTTACCAAGGTAGGGACATCTGGTCTTCATCGGCCTGTCCGGGGGCTATTTTATTAAATGACCTAATGGGTGTGGCTTGGCGTTTTATGAACACGCTCGTGATCGAGACGCTGAACCGTTCTCCAGGTTCGCAGAGTGACCGCGGCTTCGCGTGGAAATCAAGGCGATGAGATAGGCCTGTGTCAACGCGATGTGACGAGTATGCGGCAAGGCGAGTTGCAAGGGTCGCTTTAACGGGTCTTGGGTCTAAAAATTGTCGCCTGACTGGTTTATGCTCTCGCACTGCTATCAGGGGGCGCAAAAAGTTGTGATACGGAGCGCGAGCCGGCGCGTTATTGCGTGGCCGACGCGCGTTGACATCATTTCGCAAAGTTACCGTTGGTGGGTTGGTGTTTTTTCGCGTCGTTGTTTGCGATCCGGAAGACGCTGAACGCGAAGTGCCGGTCTTTGACGGCTCGTCCGGGCGTCGATGCGGTTGTCGTACGGCGTACTTCGGCCGTGCGAGCAAGGCGGATTGCAGTAAACGCCGTCACTCAGGGAGGGTTGGCTGCGCTGCTCAATGTGGGTAATCGAGACAATAGTGAGGGCTCAATGAACTGGGGTCGAATGATGTTGGCCAGAAACGTATCTATTTCGGCATTCGTGCTCGCATTGCTGTTTTCGGTCCCTGCTGTAGTCAGCGCTGAAAATGTGATCCGCTGGGCCAGTCAGGGCGACGCCCTCACACTGGATCCACATGCCACGAACGAAGTCACGACGATATCGACGATACGCAAGATCTACGATTCGTTGGTTTACGCGGATAACGACCTGAAACTCATACCGTGGTTGGCCAAGTCATGGGAGCTGGTCGACCCGACCACATGGCGTTTCGTGCTGCGCGACGACGTCAAATGGCAGGACGGGTCGCCTTTCACTGCCGAGGATGTGAAATTCAGCCTGACCCGGGCACTGGCGGAGACATCGGATTTCCGCAAGCAGATCGGCAGCATCAAGCAGGTTGAGATCGTCGATGACTACACGGTTCACATCGCTACCGATGGCCCCAACCCGATTCTGCCGAACCAGCTGACGACGATCTTCATGATGTCCAAGGCGTGGAGCGAGCAGCACGGCGTCAGTGAACCACAGAACTTCGGTGGCAACGAGGAGACCTATGCGGTCCGGCATGCCATGGGAACCGGGCCTTTTGTTCTGCAGTCGCGCGACCCGGGCATCCGCACGGTGATGGCAAAGAATGCCGCCTGGTGGGGGCTCGCGGATCACCCGCATGCGGTTGACGAACTGGTCTATACGCCGATCTCCAACCAGGCAACCCGTGTCGCCACACTGCTGTCCGGCGAGATCGACCTGCTGTTGGACCCGCCGCTGCAGGATATCGAGCGCATCAAGCGAACCCCCGGGCTCAAGGTGGTGCAGACCGCGCAGGACCGCACGATCTTCCTCGGCATGGATCAGGCGAGCGACGAACTGCGGACCTCCAACGTCAAAGGCGCCAACCCGTTCAAGGACAAGCGGGTTCGACTGGCGCTTTACAAAGCGATCGATATCGAAGCGATCCGCGACAAGGTGATGCGTGGCTACGCGGTACCCGCCGGTATCGTGACCGGCCCGGTGTCGCACGGCTATACCGAGGCGCTCGACCAAAGGGCCTCGTATGACGTGGAAACTGCGAAGTGGCTGCTCGCCGAAGCGGGTTATCCCGATGGTTTCTCCGTGCGGCTCGATTGCCCGAACGACCGTTACATCAACGACGAGGCAATCTGTCAGGCGGTCACCGGCATGCTCGGCAAGATCGGCATCAACGTCGATTTGTCGGCTCAACCCAAGACGTTGCACTTTCCCAAGATCAAGAATCGCGAGACCGACTTCTATCTGCTCGGTTGGGGCGTGCCCACCCTGGATTCGCACTATGTATTTTCCTACCTGGCACGCGAGAGCACCTGGAATGCCACCGGGTTCGATGATCCGCAGATCAACAAGCTGATCGATCAGATCGGCGTCGAGGTCGACTTTGCGGCGCGCGATGAGCAGATTGCGCAGGTCTGGCGACGCCTGAAAGACGACGTCGTCTATCTGCCTCTGCATCACCAGACGGTCGTATGGGCAATGAAAGACTGGCTGGATATCCCGGTGCCGGCCGATAACGCCGTTCGATTCGTGTTTGCCGAGATCAAACCGCATTGATGTTCGTCGGGTGATGACTCCGGCGGGCCGGTTCAGCGGCTGACATGGTCGCTTTCTTGGTCAAACGGGCAGCGCAGGGTGTGGTGGCATTGCTCGTTGTCGCTTTCGTCTCGTTCCTGTTGTTCAACTTCGTCGGCGATCCTGTCGACAACATGGTGGGGCAGGATGCAAGCCTGGCAGATCGCCAGGCAATGCGTGACCGGCTCGGGTTGAACGATACGCCGCTGCTGCAATTTGCGCGTTTTGCGAACAACGTGTTGCACGGCGAGTTCGGCATCTCGTACCGCTTGCAACGCCCGGTCGGCACGCTCATTCGCGAACGTCTGCCGGCCACCGTCGAGCTTGTTTGCCTTTCCACTCTCGTCGCCCTGGTGATCGGGATACCGCTCGGCGTGCACACCGGCATAAGGCGCAAATCCTGGTTCAGTCGATTCGTCATGACGATGTCGCTGATTGGTGTCTCGCTGCCAACCTTCGTCATCGGCATTCTTCTGATCTACGTGTTTTCGGTGTCGCTCGGTATGCTGCCGTCGTTCGGCCGCGGTGAGGTCACCGATGTTGGTGGCTGGTCGACGGGATTGCTGAGTGTCTCCGGTTGGCAGGCGATCATCCTGCCGGCGGTGACGCTGAGCTTGTTCCAGATGGCGCTGATCCTGCGGCTTGTGCGCAGTTCGATGCTCGAGGTGATCCGCTCAGACTTCATCAAGTTCGCACGTGCGCGTGGCCTGCCACCGAACGTGGTTCACTACGGTCACGCCCTGAAGAACGCCATGATGCCGGTCATTACGGTGATTGGGCTGAACGTCGGCACCTTGATCGCCTTTTCCGTCGTGACCGAGACGGTCTTCCAGTGGCCCGGGCTGGGCTTTTTGTTCATCCAGGCAGTTCGGTTCGCGGATATCCCGATCATGGCGGCCTATCTGCTGCTGGTGGCCTTGCTGTTCATCAGTATCAATTTCATCGTTGACCTGTTGTACCTCGCGATTGATCCACGGTTGAGGGGTGCTCGTAGGGTGGCGGAGCGGTAGGCTCGAAGATGGACGATTCACGAGGGGAAAGCCGCTTGGGTGTCGCCGGTGTGGTCTGGGGGCGGTTGCAGAACATCGACTTGTGGCACAGCTTCGTCGGGTCTTCGACGGCGATGGTGGCGGCTGCAATTACCTTGACGTTTATCGTGGCTGCTGCACTGGCACCCTGGATTGCTCCGCACGAGCCGTTCACTGTTGCGACACTGGACCTCAACGATGCGTTCACGCCGCCCGTGTGGCACGGCGAGCAGGGAACCTGGCGGTATGTGCTGGGCACCGACGGGCAAGGGCGCGATATCCTGTCGACCATTCTTTATGCCGGCCGAATCTCGCTAACGGTCGGCTTTGCGGCGGTGATGCTTGCCATGCTGCTCGGGGTGAGCCTGGGCCTGCTGGCGGGGTATTTCGGCGGCTGGTTCGACGCGATCGTTATGCGTCTAGCGGATATCCAATTGACGATTCCATCGATACTTGCCGCGCTGCTGATCGACGGTGTCGCGCGTGCAGTGTTGCCGCTCGAGCAGCAGCAGGTACTTGCGATTTACGTGTTGATCCTGGCTATCGGCATCTCTGACTGGCCGAGCTACGCACGCGTGACGCGTGGTGTGGTGATGTCGGAGACTACAAAAGACTACGTGTCGGCTGCGCGGGTGATCGGCATTGGGCACCGGTCGATCATGCTGAGGCACATACTGCCGAATGTCGCCGGACCGGTAATGGTATTGGCAACCATCGGCCTCGCATTGGCGATCATGGCCGAGGCGACGCTGTCGTTTCTCGGTGTCGGCGTGCCGCCGACGACACCGTCACTCGGCACCTTGATCCGCATCGGCAACGACTACCTGTTCTCGGGAGAGTGGTGGATCGTTCTCTTTCCGTCGCTGGCCTTGGTCGGGCTCGTGTTGGCGGTGAACGTGTTGGGTGATTGGTTGCGCGATGCATTCGATCCGAAGCTGCGTGGGTCTTGAGTCGTGGCCTTGCTCGAAATACAGGGTCTGCGGGTTGAGTTCGCGTTGCGTCGGCAATCCCTGGTGGCGCTGGACAATGTCAGTTTCGCGGTGGATGCGGGTGAGATTCTCGGCATCGTCGGCGAAAGCGGTGCGGGTAAATCGCTGACGCTCGATGCTATCGTCGGCCTGATTGAACCACCGGGCAGGCGGGTCAGAGGTGAGATTCATCTCGCCGGAAGGCGTATCGACAACCTGTCAGACGCCGAGCTTCGCAACGTGCGTGGCAAGGAGATAGGTACCGTATTCCAGGACCCGATGACCAGCCTCAATCCGCTGTATACCGTCGGCTACCAGTTGGTACAGACCATCAGAACCCACTTGGATGTCGGTCAGCAGGAGGCCCGCAGCCGCGCCATCGAATTGCTCGCCGAGGTCGGGATACCGGAGCCGAAGAGGCGTTTCGATTTTTATCCTCACCAGTTTTCCGGCGGTATGCGACAGCGTGTCGTTATCGCCCTGGCGTTGTGTGCCGAGCCGAGACTGATTCTCGCCGACGAACCCACCACCGCACTCGATGTCTCCACCCAGGCTCAGGTATTGGATCTGTTGCGCCGACTGTGCGACGAGTTCGATGTGGGCATGGTGCTGATCAGCCACGACATGGGGGTGATCGCACAAACGGCCGATCGCGTCGCCGTCATGTATGCCGGGCGGATCGTTGAAGCCGGCGATGTACAAACCTTGATGCGATCGCCCCTGCATCCTTACACCCAGGCGTTGCTGAGTTCGGTGCCAACGATGGAATGTCGCGGTGAGCGACTCGCGTACATTGATGGCGTGATGCCGCAACTCGTCGAGATGCCCACGGGGTGCGCGTTTCATCCGCGATGCTCGCAGCATATCGAGCGTTGCGAGTCCGAAAATCCCGCTTTCTCATCGGTTGAGCCATCGCACAGTGTTGCGTGCTGGTTGGTAGATCAAAGGACCGTCCATGGGTGAGTCGCAGCTGCACGAGCCGGACAGACGCCCTCTGCTCGACGTACGCGGTGTCAGCAAGCATTTCGCCGTATCCGCCGGCTGGCTAAGTCGATTGGTCGGCGGCCCCCGGTCGCTGCGTGCCGTGGACGACGTGAGTTTCGCGATCGAAGCAGGCGGAACCCTGGGCCTTGTCGGTGAGTCGGGTTCAGGTAAATCGACCCTGGCGCGGGTACTGGTTGGCCTCGATCGGCCGACAGCGGGACAGGTGTTGTTCGATGGTAGCGACATCAATGCGATCCAGGATGCCGCGACCCGGGCCGGGCTGAGACGCAACTGGCAGATGGTGTTTCAGGACCCCTATGCGAGTCTCAACCCCCGGTGGCGGGTGAGCGAAATCGTCGGCGAACCGATCCGTGCCTTCGGGTTGGCTGAAAGCCGGGCGGCGAGGAACGCCATTGTCGCGCAGCTGTTGCAGCAGGTGGGATTGTCGGCGCGCGATGCGACGCGTTACCCGCATGAATTCTCCGGCGGCCAGCGGCAGCGTATCGCGATCGCACGGGCCCTGGCCTCAAAGCCGCGATTCATTGTGTGTGATGAACCGACGTCGGCCCTCGATGTGTCGGTGCAGGCGCAGATCCTGAATCTGATGAAAGACATCCAGCGTGATGCCGGGGTGGCCTATCTGTTTATCAGCCACGATCTGGCGGTCGTGCGTTTCATGGCCGATGTCATCGGCGTGATGTATTTGGGGCGATTGTGCGAAATGGCACAGACGAATGAACTGGTAGCCAATCCAATGCACCCATATACCCGCTTGCTGATAGACGTGATGCCGGATCTCGAGGCGTCATCGCATACGCGCGAATCGGCCATCGGTGAGCGGCCGGACCCGATGTCGCCGCCCAGCGGTTGTGCGTTTCACCCGCGATGTGCGCACGCCAATGAGCGTTGCCGGCGCGAGCGCCCGCAGATGCTATCGGCAGGCCGGCGGATGGTAGCCTGCCATGCCGTAAATGAAGGACGGCTGTAAGCACGTGAGCGCGACGGCGGTGGTCGACGCCGGGGCATGTAGCAGATCGCCGTTTGCATCGGGGTGGGCCACATAATTCAGAAGAGCCGGCTCGCTACTGGCCAACTCAATCGAAGAGGAGAGTGACTATGGGCGCTGCGCCGGATTGGACTCCCCGTTATCATGCCGTTTCAGTTGTCATCCGCCCGGACCCGGGAAAGGTTGGCCCGACAACCATCTCGATTCGACACCCTTCCACACCGTGCTGTTTCAAGCTTGAAACCCCCGGTTTCGATATCGTTTCGCAATATCTTCTCCGGCTCAGAACGTTGAGCGATGCCGGCAAGATCCCGAAGGTCGGGTTCAGGTTCGTGCCCTGCGGAAGGCCCGCCGATGAAACGCTGACATTTCTCGATCGTGACGATCAGCGAACGTCATGGTGCGCATCCTATGAATTCTTTCGCACGCTGCACAACACGAAGGGAAAGACGGTTGGCAGCGAGCGCACCCTGGTGTTGCTTGCCGCCTTGCATCACGGCGATTACCTCGGCGCCAAGGGCGACGATCCGACCGAACATGATGTGGAGTACCGCGATCGACGGGGCATCCGCGTTGTTGCGCAGGTAGACGAAGCCCGCAAGAAGATACGGGTTACCTCGATGTCGGCTTACCTGATGCCCGGCCGTTCGGTAACCCTGGGTTCTGTGGTCAGTCATCGCGACCACTGTAAGACTGACCACGGTGTGCATTGTGATGACCCTGTCGGGAACGGAATCCTCGCTATGCAAGACCCGGCTTCGGCGAAGCCGAAAGGCAGCGATGGTGTCGTGCGCACGCTCAAACAGCGTCGGCCCAGCCGTTCCAGCGAGGTGTTGAATCAATATCTCGATTCCAATGGCGGTCATGCAGCGACCATCGAACGGTGTAAGCGGCTGCGGTGCAAAGGTAAAAAACTGGAATACCTGAACCTGCGGCGTTCGCCGTTCGTGCGCGACGATATCGAGGCGGTCACCGGCAGTGGGCGGTCCGGCGCAATCAAGCCGATTGCCGAGTACATCTTGAAGCCTGTGCCCAAGCAGGCCGAATCGGTGCGCTCGAACGCCGCCGCCCAGATAAAGGCGTATTGCAACACCAACCAGCTGTTCGAGCATCTACTGCATTTCGGCATACACCCGGAACACTACTTCGCGTCTGCAGAGCTGCCGCTTGCAGTGCACTATCGCTCCGGTATGCCCTATGGTCCGGGCAAAGACGGTCAGACCGTGAATGCCGCCGTTCAACCCGGAGACTGGAAACGCCATCAGATCGCCCCAAGTTTTTGTCAGTCACCACCCAGGCTGAACGTTCACTATGCACTGGCCGATCTTTCGCGTCGCGATCGAGAGGCAAAGTGGAAGTCGGACGATTGCGATCCGGGTAGGGCGCCGGCAATACCGCTGAGCATCGCCAACGACCCGCGATGGGTGTGGCATGAGATCGGCCATATCCTGTTGATGGCGACCACTGGCGAGCTCGAGATGCGTTTCTCGCACAGCATCGGCGACGCGTTGGCGGCGATTGCCGGCGACCCGAAGTCGGCCTTCGTACCAGGGATGCCGGTTCGCGGAAAGCTTGCAAAACGCCTGCACAAGAAAGGCTGTGACGATATCGAAAAACGTAACCGACGTTGGCGTGGGGCGACCTTTCCCTGGGTGTTTCTACCCAGGCGACACGACCGCTGCGTGACGCAGGGTTGGAGCTGGAGCGGTGCTATGCATCGCCCGATCCGCGAACTGCCGGACGAGAAACAGCCGCGCCGCAAAGGCTATCGATCCGAGCAGATATTGTCTACGTCACTGTTTCGCGCCTATCTGTGCTTGGGAGGCGCAACGCCCAACCCCGGTGGTATGGATGCCCGGAAAACGGCATCAGAGTACGCGCTTTACCTGATCATCAAAGCGCTCGGGCTACTCGGCGATGCGCGGGTAGTCCCGGCCAACAGCCCCGATCAATTGGTTTCTGCGTTGATTGATGCCGACATCGGTACCACCAGATTCTTGTCGACGTCGGGAAAGGTGTTGCTTGGGGGAATAGCGCATAAAGCGATCCGCTGGGCGTTCGAGGCGCAGGGCTTATACGGTGATGCGGAGCATTGCGATGCGTACGCCGGTTTGCCTCCGAACGTCGACGTTTTCATTGCCGACAGTCGTCCGCACTATGAGGATTGGGGCGACTGCGCGGTTGAGTATGGTGCCGGTAGCTATGTGCCGGTCGCATTGACCAAGCCGAAGAAGTCGGCAATGCGATCGCGACAGCCGCGTTGGATGACGGATCCGAAGAAAGGTGCAGTGAGCGTCACGCTCAAAGGTATCAACGTCGAGGTAGGAAATCGCGGAACGAACAAAGCGCACGATGTCAGTGTCAGGGTTTTCTACATCGAATGGAAAGGCAAACACCTGCCGAAATGGACGCCCAAGGGGAAGCACCAATGGCACGAAGCCAAACAAGGGCATAGAGGTAAACCGACGGTGAAGCGCGTCGGCAAACAGCCGGTGGTGTTCGGTCGTTTTGCGTGGGAGACGAAACCAAAGCCGGGTGCGACTTACCTTGTGCTCGCTCAGGCGACGTGTCCTGAGGACCGTGCCAACACCGACACCAAGACGAAGCTGCCATGCAGTCGGGGCCGGGTACCACTGCCGTCGTTGGTCGCGAACGACAACAATATCAGTCTGACCCTGTGGAAGTGTCCTTAGCGCCTCCACTGTCGGAGGCGCCTTGAGATTGGACTAACGTCGTTCCGGCCACTCGGCTTTCGCCCGTTCGATCACCATTTCAAGTGTCGGGCATGTGATGCGTTGCTTGCGCACGATGTCGCGCCAAACTCCTCTGGCCAGATGCCTTCCGGCACTGGAGTCGGACGCGTAGTGAACGCCGATTCGTTCGCGGTTCTTGGCAATCCGTTGAGCCAGCCACAACAGCGGCGAATCGATCTCGCCGCGTCCGTCCAGGTCCTCCGGCTTGGGTTTGCGACCTTCGCTGCGGTATTTGCCGCAGCTTTTCCGGCGCGATTTCTTGGTCGCCAGATTGAATACGCCGTAGCGCTTGGCCAGTGCCGGGATTTCGAGAAGGAACAGGGCGATCAGATGCCCCTGAGAGGCGTGGCCGCTGGGGAATGCCGGGTGAGCCGGTGGGCCGAAAGGCGGTACCAGCCCGGGGCACAGAAACGACGGGCGAACGCGCAGGAATCGATGTTTGTAGTACATGTGCATCACGTGACTGATCGACATGGCACACGCGATCAGTTCGATGGTCCAGGGGTGGCGCGCCCTGTTTGCACCGAGAAAGTGGATGAAGTAGTCCGCTGTGCCATCTGCCTGCGATTCCGCTTCAGCCAGATAGCGTTGTCGATCATCCTGCATCAGTTGCTGTAGTTGAATGATCTCGGAACAGATCGCGGTGAAAGCTTTGTCCCGCGACTTCTGCGATTTTCGAGCGACCCAACATAGGTCCATTTCTTCGAGCCAACCCGATTTCTTCAAACGCCGAAGCGCTTTCTTGCCGCCTTTGCCCCACTTGTCCCAGTCGTGGAACTGACTGCCGAACTCCAATGCCGCCTGCGTCGATATCGCGTTGGCATCGACCGTCTTGAGCCATTCCGTGAGGTTGGGGTCGAACGGCCGCATCCAGAAACGCAGCGCCGGATCGCTGTCAGCGGTCTGCCATTTCAGTGGATGGTTCGGGTCGCGATACGGATTGACGATGAAGTCATGAGGGAAGGGAGGGTTGCCGCTCTCATCCGGCGTAACGTCCGCCGCCCATGGTCGATAGCGCAAGTCGGCCGGCGTCGCATAGTAGGCGCGACTCAATGCACCTGCTCCCGCGCCTGCACCAGCCCCCGCGCCTGCACCGGCTCCCGCGCCTGCACCGGCTCCCGCGCCTGCACCGGCGCCAGCTCCTGCACCGGCGCCAGCCCCCGCTCCGGCGCCAGCCCCCGCTCCGGCGCCAGCACCCGCTCCTGCACCTGCACCAGCTCCAGCACCTGCACCTGCACCAGCTCCTGCGCCGGCTCCTGCACCAGCACCCGCCCCTGCGCCTGTTCCTGTGGCCATGGTCTTATCTCCCCTTTCTCGTTCACCCTGGTTTTGCGTGCGGCACCATCGTTGTCCGACGTGTTACGCAGCCGCCCGCGATCGTTTGTTCGATGCGTCCGTGACGAGTGATTAGAGCGGCAATCCGGCAGCCAACAACCCGTCTTTAAAACGCTTCAAGTCATCGGCTCTCGCAAGCGGATACCATTCGAGCAACTCGTCGACTCGAAACCATGGTTCGGCTTGCATCAGCTCTTCGGCTTTTCTCCGTGCGTCATCTTCTTTGCCGGCCTTTGCCAGCGACGCCGCCAGCATGCGTTGGCAGGCAATGAACCGTGGGTTCGCCCGCTGTGATTTGTGCAGCCACACCACAGCCTCGGGGTACCGACCCGCGACGAATTCGGCAATCCCGGCGACAATCCAGAAATAGAAATTCAATGGGTCGAATGGGCTTAGCTGCCAGACGTTTCTCAGCCGGTCGAGTGCCTCATCGGCTTCACCCAGATAGGCTTTGGTCAGTGCGCTAAGACCCCATGCGAATGCCGAGTTCTCATCGAGTGCAAGTGCGCGGTCGAACAGCTCCAGCGACTCCCTGGCATTGCCGCCAAAGAAACTCTGCAAGTGCCCGGCTACGGCAAGCGCAAAGGCGTCTTCCTGGTCGAGTTCTATCGCGCGTTGTGCCAGCTGAATGGCGCGCGCCTTGTCGCGCTTCAGATCCCGTGAGCGGCCTTCGCCGACCTGGAAGTTCAGGCGCCAGGCCGCATACGCATGTGCTTGCGCATAGAAGGGGTCGAGCGCGATCGCCCGCTCGAGCGACTGCCCGGAGCTCTCAAAGCTTTCGTCGGTGAACTGGTAGAGCTGAGACAGCGCCATCAATACGCAGTCGTAGGCGTCGAGGCTTTTGGTCGGGCGTTCCCGAATCCTGGCGACCTCGGCGGCCTGCACGCGTGATTGCAGCGAGCCGACGATGCGCGCGACGATCTGGTCCTGGAACGAGAAGAGGTCGGCATTGTCGCCGTCGAAGCGTTCGGCCCACACGGACCGATTCGCAACGACATCGATCAGCTCTGCATTGATACGCAGGCCAGCCGCCAGTCGGCGCACGCTGCCATCGAGCACGTAACGCACATCCAGTTCGCTGGCGATCTGGCGAAGATCGCGGTGTTTCTGCCGGTAGCGCAGCGTCGATGCTCTGGCGATGACGTAGAACGAACGACTGCGTGACAGGCCGGTGATGATGTCTTCGGTAATGCCCTCACCAAAGTAGTCATCGTCTTGCGCACCGGTGATGCTGCGAAAGGGCAACACCGCTATTGTCGGTCGTGTCGACCATTGCAAGTAGGGTTGATAGGCAGCGATCTGCTGTTCCGGTTCTTTCCATTCCACCGCGAACACATGCACCGGGCGTGCGATATTCTTGAGCGGCGGGGTGCCCAGGTCGCGGAAGGTGATCGGCAGCCTGTTGATGATCAGATCACGCACGATCGAGGTCACGGCAATGCTGCCCGGCGATGCGGCGTGATGAATGCGCGATGCGATGTTCACGCCATCGGCCTGCAGCGAGCCATCTTCGTCGATCACGTCGTCGACGTTGATGCCGATACGCAGGCTCAGCGTAAACTGGTCCGACGGTTGTTCTCGCTGTTTGGTCGCGCGTTGAACATCGACCGCCCAACGCACCGCATTCACTGCGCTGGGAAACTCGAAAAGCAAAGCATCGCCGGACATCTCGACAAGACGGCCGCCCTGATGATCGGCATAGGGCTCGAGTATCGATTTGCGCAATGCCTTCCAGTTGCGCATCGTTTCGGTCTCGTTGATCGACATCAGGCGCGAGTAGCTGGCCACATCGGCGAACGCGATGGCGGCAAGGCGTCTCGTGATATTGGACGCTTCTTTATTCCCCTTTGTTGTCTCGTTGTCAGTCACTGTTCGCTCATACGTGAAACGTCGCGTTTCGTTCTTGGCAGCTGATGCGCTTTTTCTGTGTCAACGTCACCCATGCATACAGGTGCCCGGCTTACCGGGGCAGCCTGGGCGGGTGCGTCAGTGTCTTCTGGTGTCGTCCGTGGCGCTGGTCAAATCGGGTAGGTCCGACTTCCCGTGCCATCTTATAGGGTTCCTCCGGCGAACAGCGGTTCAAGCCCGTATCCGCTGGGTCGGCGCCGGCCCGGCGCTTCCGTTGTAATGCCGCTGCCGGTGCCTGTCAGTCGGGCGTACATTCCTCCCATTCTCTACACAGTTCAATGATCACCTCGACCGCCTTGTGCATATCGTATGTCGATATCCACTCGGTTTTCGAATGGAAGTTGTGTTGGCCGGCGAACAGGTTCGGGGTCGGCAGGCCTTTGAAGCAGAGCTGCGAGCCGTCCGTGCCACCGCGCAGCGGTTCGTGACGAACGCGTAATCCGGCGCGTTCGATGGCTCTCTTGGCCCGCTCGACGACTTGCGGTTGGGCATCGAGGATCTCGCACATATTGCGGTAGCCCGGCTGCACCGCGCTTGTCAGTTGTGCGCCCGGATGCTCGGCCATGATATCGCTCGCGATGGCTTCGACCTTCGATGCGATGGTATGCAGGCCGTCAACATCGAAGCTGCGTATCAGGAGGCTGACCTTTGCATGTTCCGCGTTGCCCTCGATATGCGCCGGGTGGGCGAAGCCTTCACGGCCCTCGGTAGCCTCGGGATTGAAATCGGTGGCGGACAGGCGGTGGATGAATTCGGCTGCCAGTTTGACGGCATTGACGAGTTTGCCCTTGGCATAGCCCGGGTGTGCGCTGACCCCGGTGAACTCGATGTGCAGCGTGTCGGCGCAGAATGATTCGGTCTGCAGCTGTCCCAGGCCTTGGCCGTCGATCGTGTAGGCGCGGTATGCACCGAACCGCTCGGTGTCGAAATGCTGTGTACCCCGGCCGAGTTCCTGATCGGGCGTGATGCCGATTCTGATTTTGCCGTGCGCGATCTCGGGGTGGCCCAGCAGATATTCGGCAGCAGCGAGTATCTCGGCGATTCCCGCCTTGTCGTCTGCGCCAAGCAGGGTGTCGCCCGATGCAGTGATGATGGTGTTACCGATTTGGTCGCGAAGGTCGGGATTGTCTTGCGCACGGATGCGAATCTCCGGCGCGTTCGGCAAGACGATATCGTCGCCTTGATAATTATGGTGCAGCAGGGGAGTGACCTGCTCGCTGCTGATTCCGGGCGTTGTGTCGGCATGCGCCAGTAACCCGATGCACGGGACGTTACTTTTCTGAGAGGTAGCAGGAATGGTTGCAAAAAGGTACCCGTGTCGGTCCAGGTCAACCTCGGCGGCGCCCATCTCACGCAGTTCTTCGGCGAGCATCTGCTGTAAGGTCAGCTGACCCTGCGTGCTGGGAAAGCGTGTGCCGCCTTCCTGCGATTGCGTATTGATCTTCACATATCGCAGGAACCGTTCGACGCACGAAGTTTCGTAACGTGGTGACGACATGGTCCGACCCCAGGGGATGTCATACTGCCTGACAGCTTTGTTGCGGGTTATCGTTTTGTTGCGCCCTAATATACCGCGTTGGATCGTTGAATAGAAAAAGCGACCCTCATGGGATGGGGAAGGGAAAATCATCTCATTCCCTTGCGCCGCTTTGGTGCATTCAGGCGACGCCGGCAAACTGCAGAAAGTCCTCGATCGAACGAATGTCCCGCCCGCCTGGTATCTCGCTATCGGACGGCGACCAGTTGCGGTTGAGGTACGAGTCATCATTCGAGCGCAGCAGGCCGACGATCGTTTCGACGACGATGTGGCTGCCGATCGGCCCCAGACGGTTGCCTCCTCCCAGGGTTTCGGCCTCTCTGAGCACATAGAACCACAAGGGCGTATGGGCGAGGAGAAGCTCGTTGTCTTTGAGCAGCGCATCCCTCAGTGCAGGCCGTGGGCCTGTACCGGTGTCATCGAGGAGCTGCGCAGCGGTTAGCGGTGCAATGTCCGCCAGTGCGGCCATTGCCTGCCCGGTCGGCACGCTGAGCAGGAAGCCGCGACGCAGATTGCGTTGCGCGAGGTGCTGCATCAGGTGATGTGCCGCACCTGGTTCTTCACCAAACGGCTCGTTCGGCAGATGGCTTAGCGGTTCGGCAAGGTAGCTGTCGATCTTTTTCGAGCGGCGCTCGGGGCCGCCGTCGTTGAACCGTCGGTTACAACCGGTCAGGCGTGACCAGTCGGCGATCCAGGTGTCCGGCAAGCGTCTGTTGCCACCGAGAGCGGCATGCCCGGCAGCATGCGCATTGCCGGTGAGTTCAAGAACCTGTTCAAGTGATGCACGATCAGCGACAGTGCCGCCGCGGCCGAAGTGCGCGTTGAGGTCGTAGCTCGATCTGACGGTTGCGTGACCGAAACGAAACGCTGCCGCGGTGAATTCGACCGGCATGAAGCCACCGGCAAACTTGTAGCGACTCAATCCTGAGTGGACGACGGCGTCCACGATCTGCGGGTCGGCGACGGTCTTCAGGTAATCGTTTACGACCAACCACTGGTGATGCAGCCGGGTCTGCTCGCGCGCCCGTTCGAAGTCGCCGAGCCTGTCGAGCGCTGCGTTGTGAAACCGCAGCATCGCCAGGTGAAACTGGGCAAGGATCAGGTTCTCGTCATTGCGTTGATCACCGATGATCGCGTGGCCTGAGCCATCGTTCGACCGCGGTAGATCACGGCATGGGTTGGCTCCATTGGTCGGCGTCTCGCCGCCGGCGTCTTGGTTGAGACCCGTGAGAAAGGCCCCAGGGCGCACGTTGCAGCAATGAAAGGTTGGATCGCCCGGGCAGTACAGCGACGGGTTGCCGCCGGGGCCGCCTGCGTACACGCTGTCCAGGTTCAGGGCTTGGCTTCGCAAGTTCGCCAGGCGTTGGCTTACCTGCTGTGGCGCGACCGGGGTAAAGGCATCGGTCGTGATATCGAAGGGGCTGTCGACCGGGTTGCGGTCGGCATTGAGCGTAATGTCATGATCGATGAACTGTCCCCAAAAAGTGTAGATCGGGGAGAAGTCGGCATCGCCGTTGTTCGGGTCGTTGCGTTCATCGACGACCATCGCAGCACCGAGGGCGTCGAGCGCGGTAATGACGGTAGCCGGGTCGCTTGTCGGAATGCGCTGAGCGCTGTCCGGAGACAGATAATCGAATGCCACGGCATTGAACGTCTTCTCCGGCGACGCGTATGGGAAGTCTCCGTGCGTTAATGATCCGGGAATCCGGAGTCGCTTCATCGACAATTCCTCCATGAACTCACTCATTGGCCAACCGCTGTGTCCCTTGCGACGAGGCGTGCGCGCGTAGATCGGCCGCGGGTTCTGCCCTGAAAATGTTGTGTCACGCATAGGCAGAGACAACAGAGTTGCGTTGAACGCGGTCTGGCAAAATCCGATCGAGTCCCGTGAGCCGGGAGAGGTGTCGGGCATTAGGTTTGATCTGCAAGCTCAGTTCCTTCCACATCTGGATAATCGCATCGTCAAGTAACAGAGTGCCGCGGTTTAAACCCGGCAACAGCATCTCTTACCGTATCTGCTGCGCAATGCAGCAGAACGGCTACCCTGGCGTGTGAGCCTCATTGCGGCGAGCAGTCGAACCTGTGGTTCATCTGGCTACACCGGAATTTCGGCCGGTTGTTCTTGTTTTCTAGATTGTGTCGAGCGAGTCAACCGGGCGGCGGGCTGGCGGTGAGGACAACGAATGCCCCTGTAAACTGTTGTCCCGCTGCACTGCCCCTGGTGGTCCTTCGTCATCCCGGTTGCGAAAAAAGTTGGGCGTCCCTGCCCTGATGGATCCTTCAATTGCGTTCCCTGCGCACTGCATCCATTGGCAAACATCTCCTTTTTCCGGTCGGCATCCTTGTTGTTGCAACATCCGTGTTGGTGCAACCTCCCTGTTGGTCGGGCGTCCCTGTTCGCTTGGCGTCCTTGTCGGCAAAGCATCCTTGTCACAGCAACTTCCCTGGGCTTGAGTATTCGTCCGCCGCCGACGCCTTTCCACTGCCGGGGCGGGCGCGGTGTGGCATTACCCACAATCCCGGTCGACCGCCCGGGCCTCGACGAGGTAAAAGCCGGGTTTTGGGGGTGTTGCGTGCAGCCGTTGGTCGGGATTGCGACATTGATCCAGCATCGCGCAGGCGGCGGTCCCACCGGATGTTTTGCGATTTGAAGGATCTACGGCGCCGACCGGCGGGGCGGACTCAGGCGAGCAATTGGCGGCTGGGTGCGCTCACGGATGCAGGAGGTCCAGCCAGGACTGACCCAGGATCACCACCAGCGAAGCCAGGGTGCCCAGCGCCGGCACCCAGATCGGTACGCAGAAGATGCCAAGCGGGTGTGGTGCGCTGGTCTTGAGCCGCCACAGGGATAGATTGGTCATTGCAAACACGATCAGCAGCACGTAGCTGGTAGCTTTGGCCAACGACTCCGTGGCGCCCAGCAGCGCCAGTGACATGACGGTTGCAGCGACCAGCAGGGTCGCGAGCACTGGGGTGCGCGAGGCGGGGTGCACGAAGCCGAGCACCTGCGGCAGCCAGCGCCGGTCGGCCATGCCGTAGACCACGCGCGACGCCATGATGATCTGGATCAGCGCGCCGTTGATCACCGCGAACATGCCGATCAACGTGATCACCACCGGTTCGCGACCGGTCAGTGTCTGATAGATCAGTGCGAGTGGGGCCTCCGACGCTGCCAGCTGCGTAGGCGCGACGCTGCCGACGGCCACGAGAGCCACTGCCAGGTACAACACGGTCGAAAGCGCCAGGGCCCAAAGAATGGCGCGCGGAAGATTGCGCTCCGGCTCGCGCACCTCTTCGGCCACGTTGACCATGTCTTCAAAGCCAATGAAGGCATAAAAGGCGAGGAAGGCCCCGGCAAGAATACCGGCCCAGGCGCCCGCAGGCAGGATAGCCGCCCCGTTGATTACTGTGGTCGGTAGCGTCGCGAACGAGGGTGCCCCGACGCCGATAATCAGCGCGAGGCCCAGCATCTCGAATACCGTCAGCAGGGCCGCGACGGTCACGGATTCCTTGATTCCCCATGCCGCAAGCCCGCCGAGTACCGCGGCCAGGACCGGCAGTGCCAGGCCATCGGACACCGGTACGAATACCCGCAGGTAGCCGACGAAGCCGCGCATGATCGTCGCGGACGAAACGCAGCCGGCGGTGACGATCAGGAAGCCGATCACGACCGCCAGGCCGGGTATCTTGAGGCCTTGCTGGACATACACGGCCTCGCCGGCACTCAGCGGGTAGCGCGCGGAGAGCTCGGCATAACTGAAGGCCGTCAGGCAGGCGAGCAACGCCGCGAGGACAAACGACACCGGTGCGAGCACGCCGGCGTGGCCGACCACGTTGCCGATCAGCACATAGATACCTGCGCCGAGAATATTGCCCAGGCCGTAGAAGGTGATCAGCGGCAGCGACAGGGAGCGGCGCAGGCGAGGGCCGGGTTCCAGGTACGGGGGATGGCGCTGGGTTGAGGTCGTCACTGCCGATTCCTCCTCACCCACCATCCTACAACGACTGCAGGTCGCCGACCGCCTCGCCGGGGGGCCGCTCTGCTGGCCGACCGGGCAGACGTTTTGGCTTAGACGTTCTACTCGTCCCGACACTTTTCGAGCGTCGCTTGTGAGAAGGTTGTAGCAGTCGCTGTGCGAGTGCTCCCAGCGGGCCACTCAAGGGGGCAGCTGCGGTTCGGCAAAGCAGTGGCTATGTTTCGACAAGTGATTGAATAAAAAGAAATTTGTATGGAGTCCATCAACCGGGGCGATGCCGGCGCACAGCCTGCGTGATCAGCCGGGGCGACGGTGCCTGGAAACTGGCATCCGGCGTGCATTCATTGAAGGTGCATGCATAACGATTATGAGGAGACCTACCTTGATCCTGAAGAAAGTTACCGTGCCGTTCGTGTTCGCCTTGTCGCTAGGCGTTGCCTCGGCAGCGTTCGCCGGCGGCAGCGACGTGTACATCAACGGCCAGCAATTGACGGTTCAGCAAAAGAACAATCTGCAAAAGGCGCTCGGCACCTACATCGCGCCGGGTAGCTATCTGGTCGATGCCAATACCGGCTGCTGGTACAACCAGAGTTCCGGCGCGGGCGGATGTCCGTCCGGAAGCAATGCCTACAACTCCCGCTACGGCAGCGGCTCGTACGACAACAGCGGCAACTGGAATCATTGGAGCAACGCAGCCGGCGGCGGTGTCGGTGGTACGTCCGATGGTTGCATCTACACCACCTACGGCTGGTCGAACTGCTGAACGACGTGACGCCCGCTCGCCATGCAACCGCACGGCGAGCAGGCCTCACTCGACGCTCAGGAGTGAGCGCGGCTAGTCGTGGCAGCTGTAGTCGCCGTGCGAGGCGTCTCCGACAAGCTTGCGGAAGTCGGCCTGTTTCATGTGGATCAGCTGCTCGTGATCTCCGGCCTCGAAATACACGTCCGGCTGCATCAGCAGCGCATCATCGATGATGGTATCCAGGTCGTAGAGTAAACCGGCCGGCGGGATCGCGCCGGTCTCACAGTCGGCGAACACCTTGGCCACTTCGTCTTCGGTCGCCAGGCCGATCGGGCGGTTCATCGAGCGGTGCAGTTCGCCGAGGTGCAAACGGCGGTCGGCCGGCAGCACCATCAACAGGTAGCGTTCGTCATCCTTGAGCAGCAGGCACTTCGCGACACGGTCAGCCGGGTGGTGCGAAGCTTCGGCGGTGTCGCGACTTGATTGGGTATGCGGATGCCGTTCGATGTCATACGGCAGGTGATGATCGTCGAGAAACTCGCGTAGGCTGATTGCGACGGCCATTGCACCCTCCTGCCCGGTGGGGCGTTGCTGGATACATCTGACTATAGTCAAGGAAGATGTCGCCGTTATATTCCCAAGTACCAGCCGTGTTCGGGTGCCCGGCTGACCACGCGATTCCGGACAGCGGTCGCATCCCTGTGCAGGCGCCTTCGGGCAGAATTCAGGTGCGTACCTTGCCGGGGCGCCGGCACCGGAATTTCGATTCAGTGTGTTTATATGCGGCTGAAAAAAGACTAAACAAAGCTTATGTCGCGCATCATGGGTAACTTCGTCGAAGCATTACGCGGTCGCTTGTCGAGCACCTTGCCGGGTGAGGATGCGCAGTTCGTCATGGCGCCGGCCGCGCGCCTGCGCACGCGCGATGCGTTGCTGACGGCCACCGAACGCTACCAGAGCGCTGTCCTAATCTACCTGTTTCCGCGGGCGGGCGTGTGGACGACCGTGTTGATGAAGCGATCGGCCTACGATGGCGTGCATGCAGGGGAGATCAGTATCCCTGGCGGGCGGCTTGAGGCAGGTGAAGATCACAGCGAGGCGGCACTGCGCGAGTTCGACGAAGAAACCGGCGTTCGGGTGCGTGACAAGCAGGTGATCGGCGCGCTGACCGAACTGTTCATCCCGACCAGTTGTTTCTTCGTCAAGCCGTTCATCGCCTACTCGACCGAATCACCGAGCTATCGACCGGATCCGCTGGAGGTCGAACAACTGATCGAGTTGCCGTTGGATGACCTGCTGAACGAGGCAACGGTCAGACAGGGCAGCTTCCCGGTCAGCGACGGCCTGCGTATCAGGGCACCCTATTTCGATGTCGATGGACACCGCGTATGGGGCGCGACCGCAATGATCCTGAGCGAGTTCAAAACAGTCCTCAGCGACGTCGGCCTGCCTTTGCCGGCGTCGACCGACTGGCTCTGAGGAACAACAGCGGCGCGACGTCGTCGTAGGTGCCGGCGAAATGCACCTTGATCCCTTTGCGGATGTGATCGGGGATCTCGTTGTAGTCACCTTCGTTGTCGGCCGGCAATATCAGTTCGCGAATGCCGGCGCGCTTGGCGGCGATGACCTTCTCACGGATACCGCCAACCGGAAACACCTCGCCGGTCAGGGTGATCTCGCCGGTCATCGCGATCTTGCGAACCGGTTTGCCGAGCGCCAGGGACAACAGCGCCGAGGTCATCGTGATGCCGGCGGACGGTCCGTCTTTCGGTGTCGCCCCGGCCGGCACGTGCAGATGGATGAAGGCTTCCTTGAAGTATTGCGGGTCGGCGCCCAGTCGTTCGGCGTGTCCGACCAAGTAGCTGTATGCAATCTCGGCAGATTCACGCATCACCTCGCCGAGTTGGCCGGTCAGCTTGAAGCCGCGGTTGAAGCCGTGCGCGCGTGCGGCCTCGATGTTCAACGTCGCGCCGCCCATCGCTGTCCATGCCAGACCGGTCACCACGCCAGGCCCCAGCAGTGTGCGCTCGTCGCGGAAGATGCGCGGGCCGAGGTAGTCCTGCAAATCGTCGACATCGACCGTGATCGGCGTTTCGTCGCCATCGAGCACCTTGACCACGGCCTTGCGCGCGATCTTGCCGAGTTGTTTTTCCAGGCGCCTCACCCCGGCGTCGCGTGCGTAGCCGTCGATGATCGCGCGCAGGGTTGCGGAGGACAGCTTCAATTGTGCGTTCTTCAGGCCGGCGCGTTTGATCTGGCGGGGCAGCAGATAGCGCCGCGCAATCTGCAGCTTTTCTTCGCTGATGTATCCCGATAGCTGGATGATCTCCATGCGGTCGAGGAGCGGCCCGGGGATGGTATCCAGCTGGTTGGCCGTCGCAACGAACAGCACCTTCGACAGATCGAAGCGCAGATCGAGGTAGTGATCCATGAACTCCACGTTCTGCTCCGGGTCGAGTACCTCGAGCAGTGCTGATGCCGGATCGCCGTGGAAACTTGCGCCGATCTTATCGATCTCATCGAGCATCACCACCGGGTTCTGTGTGCCGGCGCTCTTCATCGCCTGGATGAACTTGCCCGGCATGGCGCCGATGTAGGTGCGGCGATGGCCTTTGATCTCGGCCTCGTCGCGCATGCCACCGACTGAGAAACGGTAGAACTCGCGGCCGAGTGCATCGGCAATCGATTTACCGATCGAGGTCTTGCCGACACCCGGTGGGCCGACCAGAAGAATAATCGAACCGCCGACTTCACCCTTCATGATGCCGACCGCGAGAAACTCGAGGATGCGCTTCTTGACGTCTTCCAGGCCGTAGTGATCGCGGTCGAGTACCTTGCGCGCACGCGCCAGATCGAGTCGGTCTTGCGAATGCCTGCCCCAAGGCAGCACGGTCAGCCAATCGAGATAGTTGCGGGTAACGGCAAACTCGGGTGAACCGGTCTCGAGCATCGCCAGTTTGTCCATCTCTTCGCCAAGTCGCGTCTTGGCCTCGTCGCTCAGCTGCAGCGATTCGACGCGTTCGCGAAACTTGTCGAGTTCGGCGGTACGGTCGTCCTTCGAGATCCCGAGTTCCTTCTGGATCTCTTTGAGCTGCTCGCGCAGGAAGAACTCGCGCTGTTGCGTCTCCATGCGTTTTTCGACGGCGCTGCGAATCTTGTGCTGCGCCCTGGCAACCTCGAGTTCACGGTGCAGGAGGTCCAGCACGCGTTCCATGCGCGGCAACAGTGCATAGGTTTCGAGTACCGCTTGCAGGTCTTCCTTGTCGGACGTTGTCAGCGCCGCGGCGAAGTCGGCGAGATGCGAGGGATCGTCCGGGCCGAAACGATCGAGGAACATGCGCAGCTCTTCCTGGTAGAGCGGATTGAGCGGCAACAGCTCCTTGATGGTGTTGATCAGGGCGACGGAGTAGGGTTTCAGCGCCGGATCCGGCGTGCCGCCAGGCTCTCGCAGATAGTCGACCTGCGCAGTGAACGGTGCTTCATTCGATAGAAAGCTCTTGATCTCGAAGCGCTCGATACACTCCACGAGAACCTGCAGGTTGTCGCTGGAATGATGTACGCGGTGAATGCGACCGACCGTGCCGACGCGGTAGATATCGTCTACCGTTGCCTCTTCGGCCTCATCCCCCGTGGTCAACACGATACCGATCATGTCGTTGCCGTGTTCGCGTGCGGCGTCGATGGTCGCCTGCCAGTATTCGGCATCCATCACCAGAGGCACACCCTGACCAGGAAAAAACGGGCGCGCAGCGACCGGCAGCAGGTGGATGACGTTGGGTAGCACGTCATTCGGGCGTGCCAGGGTTCTTGGGGCTTCAATGACTTCGATGTTGTCGTTTGCGTCGTTCATGCTGCGATAGGTTCCACATCCACCTGGTCGGGAAGGCAGGCCAATACTGCGGCGCGTTGGCCAGAACTTTTCAATATGGGGACGACCGATAGGCCGATCAAGACAGGTCCGCCAACCCTTGACCACTGGCGAATTCGAATCAATGGGGTCGGCGGCAGCTGCTGACCCAGCGCCCAGCGCCTGTCAGCAGCAGGCCACGCAGGCCATGCGATCAAACAAGGGCGGCTTGCCGGATACAGCGTGCGCGCTGTGGTTACCAGCCGCCACCGCCGCCACCGCCGCCACCACCACCGGACGAACCACCGCCGCCTCCGCTGCTGCTGAAGCCGGAACCGGATGAACCGGGCGGTGTCGATGCCGATGAGATGGCGCTCGAGAAACCGCTACCCACGGCGCCGACCAAGCTGGCGGGCGTGGTGAAACGTTTGCCGTGGCCTTGGTACCAGCTCGGCTGTACATGCTTGCCCTGTTTCTCCAGGCGATCGAACAGGCTGGCGAAACGTTCCGCCCACTCGTTCTGCACGCCCAGAGCCAGCGCGTAGGGCAGGTAGCGTTCAAACAGCTCAGGCGTCTTTTCCGGGGCGTGCTTTAAGTTGAGTTCGTCCATTTCCGCAACTTCGAGATACAGTTTAAAACCCTCGAGCTTGTCCAGCAGCTTGCGTCCGGCAAGCGTCGGCGCCTTCAGCAGTTCGGCAAAAATCACCGTAATCAATACGGCGATGACGACCACGATCGCAAACGCAAGCGACGTGAGGTAGATGTACATCCCCAAGGCCATGACCTCGAAGAAGGTAAAGGCGATCGCCACGAACATCGGTACGCCACTGCCTTTTGACGAGCTGCCACGGCCGCGCCAGTACTCCCTCCACAAAAACAAAGTGGCAGGAGACCAGGCCGACAGCCACACCGTCAGGAAGATGACCGCGGGCCACGCCTCGGATTCTTCGATCTGCACACTGGCGATCACGATCACCGCGATGGTCAGCAGGATGCCGATGAAGAACAGACCGCGATTGGTGGCGAAATAGCGTTTCTCGTAGTCGCGCAGGATGGATTTCTTGTGAGCCGAGATCGCATCGCTAACGCTTTGGTGGTTCTTCTTTTTGAGGTCGACACGCTGTTTGCCGCTGCCGAACAATGCATCGAAGAGTGCTTTTTCGCCGGGCGCAAGCGCCGCCTGGGGCTCCCCCGGGGCTTTCAGCAGTGCGTAGGCCCCTCGCTTGTCGTCGATCGTCACGTAGCCTTTTACAGCGAGATTGATCACCGCCGAGGCGAACGCGTCATCGTCGTATCCCATGTTCCATATGTAGCGTATCGATGCGGGCGAGTAGCCTTTCGGTGGATCGTATTCGGGGATGATGACGCCTTTCTTGGGATCGCGTCCGTAGAGGTGCCACGCGATGGCGTAGTACGCCAGCAGGACGAGTACGCCGCCAATCATCCATAGCAGGCTTGCGTTGTCGGCCACCAGCCACTGCAAGCGGTCGGCCACAGTTGGTTCGCTGATGATGCCTTTGGGCCAACCGACGACGATCGTCAGGCCTTCGCGTGCGGCCAGCGGACGCGTCGTTTCGAACGCGGCAACGCCCGGTCGGTCGGAGGCGCTGCGGTACGCCTGTTCCTTTGAACCCTGTGCGCCGGTATAGGCTTCGAGCTTGAGTTCGCTGCTGTCGATTCCTTCGGGCAGGCGAACGCTGGCACTGGCCTTGAGAATGGGAAAGTCCCAGCCGTTGCCGGTCACGTTCCAATAGAGCTCGTCGTGGTCGTCGAAGAACCCGAGTTGGCGGTTCGTCCGGTAGCGCAGGGTGTATGTGTAGATACCCGGTTGCAGGTAGATGTTCTCGCTACCGACATAGACTCGCCACCCGTTCGATTGCCGCTGCAGATGGTAGGGCTCGTCGCTACCGTCGCGCTCGACACCGACAACTTTGAACATCACCTTGTAGCTGTGGCCGTAGCGGTCTGCGTAGTCGGTCGGAAAGTCGCGATAGATGCCGCGCTTGATGTTGCGCCCCTCGGCTCTTACCTGGATGGTTTCCTCAACCAGCATCGAGCCGTCAGACTCTACGGCGATCTCGCTGTGGTACGCGAGAATCTGCTCCGCGGCGCTAACCGGTAGTGCAACCAGCGTCAACAATACGAGCAACGGCCAGTGCGGTTTCATGCGTTTCTCCTACGCTTGTTCGGCGTCGAACTCGAAAAGCTGGGCGTGGCGATAGTTGAACAATCGCGCAACGATCAGGTCGGGGAAAGAATCGATGCGCGTGTTGAGATTGCGTACCGAGCCGTTGTAGTAGCGACGGGCATACTGGATGTGCTCTTCCACCTCGGTGATGTCGCGCTGTAGCTCGACAAAGTGCTGGTCGGCCTTGAGGTCGGGATAGTCTTCGGCGATTGCGATCAGACTGTGCAGTTTCTCCCCGAGCGCCGATTCCACCGAGGCCAGTTTTTCGGGTTCACTCAGTGCGGCAGCTTGGGTGCGCAGTTCGGTGACGGCGGTCAACGTGGCCTGCTCGTAGGCCGCGTATTGCTTCACGGTATCGACCAGCTTGGGGATCAGGTCGTGGCGCCGTTTGAGCTGAACGTCGATGTCGCTCCACGCCGCGAGGACCCGGTGGCGATCGCGCACCAGTCGGTTGAAGATGAAGATCGCCCAGATCAGCAGGGCAAGGGCAAGGGTGCCGAGTAACAACTCCATTTCGCCAAGTCACGCGTGAAATCCCGGCATCATACCGGTCGTGCGCGGGTGATTCAGCTTTGGCGACGCTTTTCGTCAGCACGTGGCCGGCGCACAAAGACCGTCAATGGTCGCTTTCTCTGTGATGGCGACGCGGCTTCAGCTGTGGTCGATCGTCGCAACGAAGTCGGTGAAGCGCTCACCCTGGATACGGACATGATCCTTGATGTGCGACTCGGCGGCCTGTTCGTCTCCATTGACGATCGCCGCGACGATCAGCCGATGTTCTTCCAGCGAGGTACTCGCCCGGTTGCGCACCCTGAGCTGTAGCCGTCGATACGGTTTGAGGCGGGTCTGAAGTTGACGCGTCTGCTGGGCGAGAAACTGGTTGTGGCTCGCGCGGTAGATGCAATCGTGGAACTGTTGGTTGATGTAGTAATAACCGTCGAGGTCGCCCTGTTCTTTGGCCTGCGCACAGTCATCGAGCAGTGACTGCAGTTCGGCGCTTTCCTCTTCGGTGATTCGGCGTGCTGCGAGCCGTGCGCACATGCCTTCGAGCTCGGCCATGACTTCGAACATCTCGACCAGCTGCGGCAATCCGATACTGGCGACGAAGGTGCCGCGGTTGGGGACGGTCTCGACCAGTCCGGAGCCGACCAGGTATTTGAAGGCCTCACGAATCGGTGTGCGCGACACGTTGAAGCGTTCGGCCAGCGCGGCTTCATCGAGCCGATCGCCCGGTTTAACCACTCCGTTGACGATCTCTTCTTCCAGTACGTCCCGCAGCTTCGATGCCTGCGAGGTACTGTTTTTAGCATTTGCCTTGGCATCTAAGACGGCAGCCACCGCGGTATCCCACCTTGTCGTTGTTGAAGTTGATTTCACACCGTCTGAGGAAACAATAGCATACGTTGTTGACAAAACAATATGCTGCGCTAGGGTTAGTTGCATGCAATAAAAGCCAAGATTGCATACAAAAAGAAATCAGGAGGAGAGTTACTCATGGGCAAATCCGTTTTCAACGCGGGGCTGTTGTGCTGTGCGTCGTTTTTGTGGGCAGGCAGTGTCGCCGCCGACACCGAGCTGAAGGTTTCGCATCAGTGGTCGACGTCCGACGTGCGCCACAAGGTCGCACAGATGGTGGCCGACGAAGTCGCGGCGGCCAATGTCGGCCTGCAACTCAAGATCTATCCATCGAAATCCCTGTTCAAGCCGAAAGAACAGTATCGACCGCTGACGCGCGGGCGTCTCGATATGACCGTGGTGCCGTTGGCCTACGCGGCCGGTCAGCAGCCTGCGTATAACCTGACCTTGATGCCGGGCCTAGTGAAGAACCATGACCATGCGGCGCGCCTGGTCAAATCGCCATTCATGCAGGAGCTTGAAAAGATCATGGCGAAGGATGACGTGATGGTTCTCGTGCATGGCTATCTCGCCGGCGGATTCGGCGGTAAGGAGAAGTGCATCACCAAGCCGTCCGACGTCGAGGGGCTGAGCATTCGCGCCGCCGGCAAATCGTTCGAACAGATGATGGCGGCTGCCGGTGCCTCGATCACCTCGATGCCGTCGTCCGAGATCTACAGCGCGATGCAGACAGGCGTTCTCGATGCCGCCAACACCTCGTCGTCGAGCTTCGTCTCCTATCGCCTGTATGAGCAGATCAAGTGCTACACGCCGGCCGGCGACGTGGCGCTGTGGTTCATGTATCAACCGATGCTGATCAATAAGACAACATTCGAAAACCTCACCAAAGAGCAACAGAGTGCTCTGCTCGCCGGTGCCGAGAAAGCGCAGGCCTTCTACCTCGCCGAAGCCAAGAAAGCCGACGAAGCGTCCGCCGCGAAGTTCAAAGAGGCCGGTGTCGAAGTCGTGCAGATGACGGAAGACGACTTCAATGCCTGGCGTGAGATCGCCAAGGCGTCCTCCTACAAGAAGTTCGTCGACGAAACCGAAGGTGGGCAGGCACTGCTCGATATGGCGTTGTCGGTCGAATAACACCGCCGTGGTGCGCCGGCTATCCAGTGCGATGGCCGGCGCCTGAGCTTAGCGACAGTACCGGAGGTTTGTGATGGATCGGCAAGGACGGTCCGCCACGCGACGATGTCAGCAGGCCATCGTTACCAGTGTGGCGGCGGTTTCCAGATTGTGCGGCGTAATCGCTGCGCTGATGATCCTGGTGTCGGTGGTGATCACCTGCGAGATGATCTGGGTGCGTTTCGTGCTCGAGGAATCGACGATCTGGCAGACCGAGGCGGTTACCTACCTGATGATCTCGGCGACCTTGATCGGTCTGCCGTATGTGCAGTTGTTGCGTGGTCACGTCAATGTCGACCTTGTGCCGATGATGTTGCCGCCGGCGTGGAGCAAGGCACTCGCGGTGCTGGTGTTGATATTGAGCATCTGCGTCATTGCGATCATGGCGTACTACGGTTTTGAGTTGTTCTATGTCGCGCTCGAGCGCGGCTGGCGATCGGAGAGCGTGTGGGGCGTGAAGCTATGGATTCCGTACCTGGCGTTGCCGGTGGGGCTGGGGCTGTTCGTGTTGCAGATGCTGGCCGATCTTGTCGCATCGTGGCGTTGTGATGAGCCCGTGCTGCAGCACGGCGATTTGGAAGAGGATTACTGATGGAGCCGTTGACGCTCGGCGCCCTGGTCGCGGTGGTGACGATCCTGGTGTTGTTTTCCGGTGTATCGGTGGCGGTCGGGTTGCTGATCGTTGCGACCGGCTTTCTGCTGGTATTCGATGGGCCGGCTTCGTTCGAGCTGTTGCCTGAACTGTTCTTCGGCAAGCTCGACAATTTTGCGCTGTTGTCGATCCCGATGTTCGTCATCATGGGGGCATCGATATCATCAACGCGGGCAGGCGCGGATTTGTACGAGGCGTTGGAGCGCTGGATGACGCGTGTGCCCGGCGGGCTCGTGGTATCCAACCTCGGTGCCTGTGCCCTGTTCTCGGCGATGTCTGGCTCTTCGCCGGCAACCTGCGCTGCAATCGGCAAAATGGGCATCCCCGAGATGCGCAAGCGTGGTTACCCCGATGGTGTGGCCGCCGGATCGATCGCCGCCGGGGGTACGCTCGGCATCCTCATCCCGCCGTCGGTCACGATGATCGTCTACGGCATCGCTACCGAGACATCAATCGGCCGATTGTTTCTTGCTGGTGTGCTACCGGGGCTGCTGCTGGTGGGGCTGTTCATGCTGTGGTCGATCTATAGCACCTGGCGACAGGGCGGTGGCGACACCGCGCTCGGCGCTACCCGCTACAGCTGGAAACAGAAGATCGAAGTGCTACCACGGGTGATTCCGTTTCTGCTGATCATCCTCGGCGTGCTGTATGCGCTGTATGGCGGTGTGGCCACACCCTCCGAAACGGCGGCGGTTGGCGCCTTGTTGTGCGTTCTGGCGGCGGTGTTCATTTATCGTCTGTTCCGCTTCAACGCCTTGTGGGCGGTGTTGCGTGACTCGACGCGTGAAAGCGTGATGATCCTGTTCATCATCGGCGCCGCCGGGGTGTTCGCCTTCATGCTGTCTAATCTGTTCATCACCCAGGCGATTGCCGAATGGATCGCGGAGCTCGACGTCAACCGCTGGGTATTGATGGGGGCGATCAATCTCTTCTTGTTGGTCGCCGGTTTCTTTCTGCCGCCCGTCGCGGTGATCCTGATGGCCGCACCGATCCTGTTTCCGATCGTGGTGTCTGCAGGTTTCGACCCCTATTGGTTTGCCGTGGTGCTGACGATCAACATGGAGATCGGATTGATCACCCCGCCGGTCGGCCTGAATCTGTACGTGATCAACGGCATCGCGCCGGACATCCCGTTGAAGACGATCCTGCTGGGCTCGATGCCGTTCGTGCTGTGCATGGTGCTGTCGATCGTGATCTTGTCGGTGTTTCCGTCGATCGCGACTTGGTTGCCGGATACCTTGATGGGGCCTGCTCAATGATGGCGTCGTTCGAGTTTTGTCAGAATAGGTAAGCGATCATGCCGGGTATCAAGTGGCTGGAGCGCATAACCAATACCGTCGCCGACCGCGGTCGCGAGTTGCTCGGCCTGCGCGAAGACGAGGCGAAAAACTCGTTGGCCGATCTTTGTCGTCGCTTGATCGCCGGACGTGGCGAGGCATCGAATATCGCCTTGGCGCGCGAGATTCTGCGGCTGTTTGAGAGTACCGACAAAGACGGCAAGGACGAATTCTTCGCCACGCTTGCCTCGCAGTTCGGCCCCGCTCCGCAGGGTATCAGCGAGGCATCGGCCGCCTTTGATCCGGAGAAACCGGCCACGCTGGCGCGGCTGATCGAGGCGGTTGAACCGCCTCGCCAGGAGTTGTTTCGGCGTCTCAACATGGCGCCGCATGGTACCGCCAGCCTGGTGGCCATGCGTTCTGAACTGCTGGACCGGCTGCGTGCGAATCCCGAACTGAGCAGCGTCGATGCCGATCTGAAACACCTGCTGGCATCCTGGTTCAACCGCGGTTTTCTGCGCCTGCAGCGCATCGATTGGCATAGTCCTGCCGCATTGCTCGAAAAGATCATGCAGTACGAATCGGTGCATTCCATTGACGGCTGGCGTGATCTGCGGCGTCGCCTGGCCGACGACCGGCGTTGCTTCGGCTTCTTCCATCCCGCGTTGCCGGATGAGCCACTGATCTTCGTCGAGGTCGCGCTAACCGGCGAGGTCACCGCCGAGATCGGTTTCTTGATCGACCCCGAGGCGCCACTGACGGATCCCTATGCTGCCGACACGGCGATGTTTTACTCGATCAACAACGCGCTGCGCGGACTACGCGGTATCAGCTTCGGCAACTTCCTGTTGAAGCAGGTACTCAGTGACCTGGGCGACGAACTGCCGCAGCTGAAACGGTTCGTTACGCTGTCGCCGATGCCGCGTTTCGCCGAACGGCTTAACATGTTGCTGGCAGGTGACATCGAAGACTGGCCGCGTGAACGACTCGATCCCTTGTTGGAGGATTTCGAACCGGCGTTGGCCGAGCACAGCAACCAGGCCTCGCCAAGCGCTGCGGTATTTGAACTGTTGCAGAACTTCGACCAGCACGCCGCTGCACTGGCGGGACCTTTGGCGCGTCTCGCCTTGCTGTATATCAGCGCGATGAAGCGTTCGCCCGGGGTTTGCTGCGATCCGGTCGCGGCGTTTCATCTGGCCAATGGCGCAGTTCTCGAACGCATCAATGTCGGCGCCGACAAGTCGGTGAAGGGCATGACGCAGTCGTACGGCGTCATGGTCAATTACCTGTATGACCCGGAACAGGTGGTGGCCAACCACGAGGCCTTCGTCCAGGAAGGGCGTATCGCAATGTCGCGCGCACTCAAACGCGAACATGAAAAACATATCGTGGGAAAACGCTGATGGACCTGCCCATGCTGCTGGGTGCCGGCGCAGTTGCCGGCACGCTGGCCGGTCTGCTCGGTATTGGCGGCGGAGTGATCATCGTACCGATCGTTACCCTGTTGTTCGAGCGGCAGGGCATTCCGGCAAGCCTGGCGATCAAAATGGCCGTAGGCACCTCCTTGGCGACGATTGTCGTCACGGCGATATCGAGTATCTATACCCATCACCGCAAGGGGGCTGTGGACTGGGGGCTGTTCAAGATCATGGGGCCGAGTGTGTTCGTCGGCTCGCTGATCGGCGCATGGTTGGCCGACCTGATACCGGGCGAGATTATGTACATCGCCTTTGTCGTGTTTCTTTTCGCAGTCTCGGTGCAGATGGCGATGAGCCGGGTAGCGGCGCACCGGCCCCTGCCTTCAACGCCCGGCCTGGCAGCGGTCTCCACGTTCGTCGGGATATCCTCGGCCTTGATGGGGATCGGCGGTGGGGCGATGCATGTGCCGTTCCTCAGCTACTGCGGCATACCGGTGAAACGCGCGATCGCTACCGCCGCCGCGGTCGGCTTACCGCTATCGGCGAGTGCGACGGCGGGTTTCATCATCGGTGGGCTCGACGAGCAAGGCATGCCGGCAGGCAGTCTGGGTTACGTGAACCTGCCGGTGTTCGGCGGCGTTGTCGGGGCCAGCCTGTTGTTCGCACCGCTTGGCGCGACGCTCGCGCACAAGCTGCCGGATCTGTTGCTTCGGCGTTTGTTTTCCGTCTTCCTTTTTCTATTGGCCACCCGTATGGCTTTCAACCTTTTCTGAAGGATCTCTGAGCGATGAACGACGCGAATCTGTACCGCCTATTCGCAGCCCATTGTCCGACCGAGCCGGACGCTGTTTTTCTCGAGACCGACAGCAACCGGCGGTTGTTGTACGCCGAGTTGCCGCGCCAAACCGCGTTGATTCAGGGTTTGCTGCAGTCGTTCGGTGTGCAGAAGGGCGACCGTGTCGTTGTTCAGGTAGAAAAGTCGATCGAGGCGGTGCTGCTGTACCTTGCCTGCCTGCGCGCCGGTGCCATCTATATTCCACTCAACACCGCGTACACGGCCAGCGAGGTGGATTACTTTCTAAAAGACGCCACGCCGCGCGTGTTTGTGTGTGCGCCACAACGTGAGGCGCAGCTCGAGCCGGTGGCCAGCGCGGCCGGCGTACACGCCGTGTTGACGCTCGACGCGGACGGTGGAGGTGAACTGCGGGCGGCCCTCGAGACTGCAACTGCGATCGATGAGACCGTGCCGGTGGCCCCCGAGGACCTGGCGGCCATCTTGTACACCTCCGGAACCACCGGCCGTTCGAAAGGTGCGATGCTCAGTCACGCCAACCTGGCCTCGAATGCGCAGGTGTTGCATGACTATTGGCATTGGCAGCAGGCGGATGTGCTGCTGCATGCTCTGCCGATCTTTCATGTGCACGGTCTGTTCGTCGCGCTGCATTGCGCGCTGCTTGGCGGTTCCCGGGTAATTTTCCTGCCCAGGTTCGATGCCGATGCGATGATCGCCCGGCTGCCGGAATCCAAGGTCATGATGGGGGTGCCGACCTTCTATACGCGGCTGTTGGATCGCGCCGACTTCAATGCCGGGTTGTGCAGTAACATGCGCCTGTTCATCTCCGGTTCCGCCCCGCTGCGCGCCGAGACACACCGCGAGTTCGAGCAGCGAACCGGGCATCGCATACTGGAGCGCTACGGCATGACCGAGGCCGGCATGATCACGTCGAACCCTTACGACGGTGAACGGATTGCCGGCACTGTCGGCTATCCCTTGCCCGGCGTGAAGGCGCGTGTGGCCGATGAACAGGGAAAGGAGTTGCCGCGAGGCGAGGCCGGCGTGCTGGAGATCACCGGTCCCAATGTGTTCAGTGGCTACTGGCAGATGCCGGAAAAGACCGCCGAGGAGTTTCGCGACGATGGCTGGTTCATCACCGGGGACGTGGCGGAGATGGCGGAGGACGAGCGCGTAACGATCGTCGGGCGGGCCAAGGATCTCATCATATCGGGCGGATTCAATGTCTATCCCAAAGAGATCGAGTCACAGATCGATGAGCTGCCGGGTGTGAAGGAGTCGGCAGTGATCGGTGTGCCACATCCGGATTTCGGTGAAGGCGTGACCGCGGTTGTGGTGCCCGAGGGCGACAGCGGGGTCGACGAACAGACTGTGGTCGATGCGCTGCGTGACCGGCTCGCGCGCTTCAAGCAGCCCAAGCGCGTATATGTCGTCGACGAACTGCCGCGCAATACGATGGGTAAGGTGCAGAAGAACGTCCTGCGCGAAAAGTACAAAGATACCTTCTCTTAACCCCGGCCCGTTCGCCGGGCGTCAATCCAGCCTGGTTCGGTGCACCCGGTTTCCCGCCGGTACGTGCGTCATGCCTAAAATATTCCGAGTACGAACCGATGATAATGACGGTTGATTTCGTCGTAGCCGGTTGACTTCGATAGGTGGTTGAAACATGACGCGAGTTAAGGCCTTTGGCATTCATCTGGTCACCAGCGTGCTGGTGTTCGCCGTCGTCTCTGGTTTGTTGATTTTCGTCTGGTACCCCGCACCGCTGTTTGAGTTGGAGGGCGGATGGCAGGGCCTGCAATTGGTTGCGCTGGTCGATATCGTGCTTGGCCCGGCGCTGACGCTGATCGTGTTCAAGCCGGGCAAGCCTGGGCTGAAACTCGATATGACTCTGATTGCGCTGTTCCAGGCCGCTGCATTGGCCTATGGCATGTGGAACCTGTACGTCGCCCGGCCGGTGGTGTTGGTGCACGCCTATGATCATATCCAACCATTGACCCGGGTGGTCTTGGACGAGTGGGACCCCAGTGGAACAGTGCTCGAACGCTGGGAGAGTACGACGCCTCAGGTCTTGCACGTTGACCTGCCCGATGACCCGGTCGAGTTCGGCAAAGAGCTGACGGCGGCATCCAAAATTCCGGGCGAGTTGCACGGTCTGTTCGACCGCTACCAGGCTCTGGACGAAGGTTGGCAACAGATGCTGCAGGACGCTACCAGGATTGAGCCATACGTAGCTCATAATCCCGCCTGGCAGCAAGCCTACGACGCCCTGTTGCAGAGGCTGGACCGACCGGCGGACGAACTCGTCTTCATCGCGTATATCGGGCGTAAGGACCGGGCGTTTCTTGTTTTCGACGGAAGCAGCAGGCAGATCCTCGATGTGCTGAAGATCCCCTTCGACGTGGCGTTGGTTCGGCCGGTAGTGCCGCGTATGAAGCGCGTCGTTACGCCGTGAATCTCCCGTACGCGCAGGTCGCTTGGCGTAACCGGTTGGGCTAGCGCCGCGGAGGTTGCCGGTCGGCGGTTGGCGGTGTGGCGAATAACAGCATCAGGCCGAGCAGCAGGAACACGCTGCTGCCCATCACCGGATACCAGAAGCCGTTCCACGACAGTGTGTGGCTGACTTCGTTGCGCGTCGGGTCGTCGGCCATATAGGTCACATCGATCTCGCGGCCGGCTATTGGTTTGACTTTGAAGCTCCCGCCGACGAGATCATCGATTTGGTAGTAGGTCAGCCGGGTGGACGTCTCGAATGGACCCTGGGGCGTATCGAACCGCGCAATCAAACGATAGGCGCTGACCGAAGTCGGCAGGTCGGACGCCAGGTTGTACCTGGACCGGCTAATAGACTCGGCGCCATCGGGCGCGGTTGCGACGATCCGCCCGGTGGTGCTTTCTCCCAACAGGCTGAGAACCAGGTGGTGCCTTGCGCCATAGATCATGGCGCCGAAGATCAGCAGCCCGAAGATGATGGACAAGGCGGCGAGGGACTTACGAATCACGCCGACGAATTCGCTGGGGTGGGGAGCTTAACGTTCGGCAGCGTGGCTGCCGCATGCCGCCGTGATTCGCCGCGCACCGTCAGACCTTGCATTCACCCATCAATTCGGCGTGACCGTGTTCGTCGATACTTTCGATGCGCACGTCGTAGCCCCACAGCCGGGCGATGTGGCGCAGCATCTCGGGGGTGCTTTCACCCAGCGGGCGGCGGTTGTGCATGTCGTGACGCAGGGTCAGCGAGCGATCGCCGTAGACGTCGACATTCCACACCTGAATGTTCGGTTCCCGGTTGCCGAGGTTGTATTGGTCGGCCAGCATCTGGCGAATCTGGCGGTAGCCGGCATCGTCGTGGATCGCGCTGATCTCGAGCTTGTCGTCATGATCGTCGTCGACCACGGTAAACAGCTTCAGCTCGCGAATCAGTCGTGGTGACAGATACTGTGCGATGAAGCTCTCATCCTTGAAGTTGCGCATCGCAAAATCCAGTGTCTCGAGCCAGTTCGAGCCGGCGATCTCCGGGAACCAGCGGCGGTCTTCATCGGTGGGTTCTTCACAGATGCGCCGGATATCACGAAACATGTTGAAGCCGAGCGCATAAGGGTTGATCCCGCTGTACATCCGGCTGAAGTAAGGCGGTTGAAACACGACGTTGGTATGCGACTGCAGAAACTCCATCATGAAGCCGTCGGTCAGCTTGCCTTCTTCATACAGGTGATTGAGCAGGGTGTAGTGCCAGAAGGTTGCCCAGCCCTCGTTCATGACCTGCGTCTGGCGTTGCGGATAGAAATACTGCGCAATCTTACGCACGATGCGCACGATCTCGCGCTGCCAGGGTTCCAGCCGAGGTGCATTCTTCTCGATGAAGTACAGCAGGTTTTCCTGCGGATCGGGCGGGAAGCGATTTTCCTTGCGCTTCTTGGCGGTCGCCTCTTTCGGCGGCAGGGTGCGCCACAAGTCGTTGACCTGCGACTGCAGGTAATCGGCGCGCTCGCGCTGTAGTGCCTTTTCCTTGGCCATCGACAGCTTGGCGGGTCGCTTGTAGCGATCGACACCGTGATTCATCAAGGCATGGCAGGAGTCGAGGATGTTTTCTACCGCCTCTTCGCCGTAGCGTTCTTCGCACTCGGCAACATAGTTTCGGGCGAACACCAGGTAGTCGAGGATGCCCTCGGCGTCGGTCCAGGTGCGGAACAGGTAGTTGCCCTTGAAGAATGAGTTGTGACCGTAGCTGGCGTGCGCAATGACCAGCGCCTGCATGGTCATCGTGTTCTCTTCCATCAGGTAGGCGATGCACGGGCTGGAGTTGATCACGATCTCATAGGCCAAGCCCATCTGGCCGCGCTTGTAGTGCTTCTGCGTCGACATGAATTGCTTGCCGAACGACCAGTGGCTGTAGCCGACCGGCATACCGACCGACGAATAGGCGTCGATCATCTGCTCCGACGTGATCACTTCGATCTGGTTCGGATAGGTATCCAGGCCGTAGTGCTGTGCGACGCGGGCGATCTCCCGGTCGTAGGTTTCGAGCAGCTCGAAGGTCCATTCCGAACCCTCGGAAATCGGTTGACGGGTATCGGCTTTGATTGCTTCGGTCACGCCGCCGCCTCCTTCTTGCGGAACAGTTTACGGAACACCGGATAGATGTCCTCGAGATTGAGGATGCGCTGCATCGCGAAGTGACGATACATGCCCTTTACCGTTTCATATTCGTGCCACAGGGTTTGCGGATGCTCAGCCTTGATCTCGACATAGGCATAGTACTGCACCAGGGGCAGGATGCCGTTGACCAGTATCTCGCGGCAGCGTGGCGAGTCTTCGGCCCAGTTGTCGCCATCGGATGCCTGTGCTGCGTAAATGTTCCATTGGCCGGACGGATAACGTTCGGTCACGATTTCGTGCATCAGGTCGAGCGCGCTGGACACCACGGTGCCGCCGGTTTCGCGCGAGGTGAAGAAGTCGTCTTCATCGACCTCCTTGGCCACCGTGTGGTGGCGAATGAACACCACGTCGATGCGCTCATAGCTGCGTGTCAGGAACAGGTAGAGCAGCATGAAGAAGCGCTTGGCGATGTTCTTGCGTTCTTCGTCCATCGAGCCGGAGACGTCCATCAGACAGAACATCACGGCCTGACTGGTCGGTTGCGGCTTGTCGACACGGTTGGCGTAGCGTAGATCCCAGGTGTCGATGAAAGGGACCGCCGCGATGCGTGCATTGAGGCGGTTGATCTCTTCGCGCAGCAATTCGGCGTCTTCGCTGTCGCCTTTGCCCTCGGCCTCGAGTTTCGCCAATGCCTCTTCGGCCTCGCGCAGCGCGCGCCGCGGGCCGGCCCCCATCGCGAGCCGTCGGCCGATGGCCTGTTTCATCGAGCGCACCACGTGCAGGCTGGACGGGTTGCCGTCGCTGGTGAAGCCGGCGCGCACGCGCTTGATCTCTGGGGTGGCGGTAAGTTGCTTTTTGACCAGGTCGGGCAGGGCGAGGTCTTCGAAGAAGTAGTTGAGGAACTCGTCTTTGCTTAATTCAAAGACGAACTCGTCCATGCCTTCGCCGTCGGGCGATCCGCCACCGCCGCCCTGGCCGCCACCGCCTTGCGGGCGGTCGATGCGGTCGCCTTTGACGAACTCACGGTTGCCGGGGCTGACGACGTCGCGCCGCCCGCCTTCGCCGTGATGGAATATCGGTTCGTTGAGGTCTTTCGACGGAATGGATATCTCTTCACCGCGTTCGAGATCGGACACCCCACGCTCGGATACCGCTTCGCCCACGGCCTTGCGAATCTGCGCCTTGAACCGCCGCAGGAATCGCTGCCGATTCACTGCGCTGCGGTTCTTGCCTGAAAGTCGGCGGTCTATCAACTGACTCACGATCTCACAACCTTCTCCCCAACGGGAGAAACTGATTGAGGCCGTGCATGGGGTTCGCGCCCATGCTTTGCCTCAGGATGCCTTTCTGGCTCGCAGGTACCACTCGGCCAGCAGGCGCACCTGCTTGTCGGTATAGCCTTTGGCGACCATGCGCTCGACGAACTCCTGGTGCTTCTTCTGTTCCTCGCTCGACGCCTTGGCATTGAACGAGATCACCGGCAGCAGATCCTCAGTGCTCGAGAACATACGCTTCTCGATCACGGTACGCAGTTTTTCGTAGCTGGTCCATGTCGGGTTCTTGCCGTGGTTTTGCGCGCGCGCACGCAACACGAAGTTGACCACCTCGTGGCGGAAGTCCTTCGGGTTGGCGATACCTGCCGGTTTCTCGATCTTTTCCAGTTCCGCGTTCAGCTGGGCGCGATCGAGTATCTCGCCGGTGTCCGGATCGCGGAACTCCTGGTCCTGGATCCACATATCGGCATAGGTCACGTAGCGGTCGAAGATGTTCTGCCCATACTCCGAGTAGGATTCCAGATACGCGGTCTGCAGTTCTTTTTCGATGAACTCGGCATAACGCGGTGCCAGGTACTCTTTCAGATAGGTGATGTAGCGCTGTTCCATTTCCGGCGGGAACTGTTCCTGTTCGATCTGCTGCTCGAGGACGTACAGCAGGTGCACCGAGTTGGCTGCGACCTCGGTGTGATCGAAGTTGAACACCCGCGACAGGATCTTGAACGCGAAGCGGGTCGAAATGCCGTTCATGCCTTCGTCGACGCCGGCGTAGTCGCGATACTCCTGGAAAGACTTGGCCTTCGGATCGGTGTCTTTCAGATTTTCGCCGTCGTAGATTCGCATCTTCGAGAACACGCTCGAATTTTCCGGTTCCTTGAGGCGCGTCAGTACAGAGAACTGCGCCAGCATCTGCAGCGTGCCCGGAGCGCAGGGCGCCTCGGACAGCGAGCTGTTATGCAGCAGCTTGTCGTAGATCTTCACCTCGTCGGACACGCGCAGGCAGTAGGGCACCTTGACGATGTAGATACGATCGAGGAAGGCCTCGTTGTTCTTGTTGTTGCGGAACGCCTGCCACTCGCTCTCGTTGCTGTGCGCCAGCACGATGCCGTCGAAGGGTATCGCGCCGAAGCCCTCCGTACCTTTGTAGTTGCCTTCCTGGGTTGCGGTAAGCAGCGGATGCAGCACCTTGATCGGTGCCTTGAACATTTCCACAAATTCCATCAGGCCCTGGTTGGCCAGGCACAGGCCGCCGGAGTAGCTATAGGCGTCCGGGTCGTCCTGCGAATAACTTTCGAGCTTTCGGATGTCGACTTTGCCGACCAGCGACGAGATGTCCTGGTTGTTCTCGTCGCCCGGTTCCGTCTTGGACACGCCGACCTGACCGAGCACCGATGGCCAGCGTTTGACGACCTTGAACTGGGTGATGTCGCCGTTGTACTCGTGCAGTCGCTTGACCGCCCAGGGCGACAGCGCCTTGTTCAGGTAGCGGCGCGGAATGCCGTATTCCTGCTCGAGTATGTCGCCGTCTTCTTCTGCTGAGAACAGGGCCAAGGGCGAGTCGTTTACCGGAGAGCCCTGGATGGCATAGAAGGGTGCACGTTCCATCAGGTGCTTGAGTTTTTCAGCGAGCGATGATTTACCGCCGCCGACCGGCCCGAGCAGATAAAGTATCTGTTTCTTTTCTTCCAATCCCTGCGCGGCGTGCCGGAAGTAAGACACGATCTGTTCGATCGTCTCTTCCATGCCGTAAAAGTCTTTGAACGCTGGATAGATCTTGATGACCTTGTTGGAGAAGATGCGCGACAGGCGGGCATCTTCCCTGGTATCGACCAGTTGCGGATCGCCAATCGCATCGAGCATGCGCTCAGCGGCCGAGGCATAGGCCATGTGGTCTTCTTTACAGATGTTCAGGTATTCCTCGAGAGAGTACTCCTCTTCCTCTCTGCGGTAGCGATCGATGTAGTGGTTAAACAGACTCATATTGCATCCCTCTTGATCAATGCGCTGAACATGCCTAGGCAGCTACGAGGCAATGCTTGTGCCAACAAGTGTCACTGCCTCCGTTTTTCTATACGACAGCAAGGCGCCAACTTGGTGCCGTCGTCTATTTTCTTTTTCTTCGTAAGACGAACCTCTCCGCCGTCCAGCACTGTAATGGAGCGCAAACGCGCGGCTGGGCGGTGTAAAAGATCGGTTCGCCATCATGTTGGTGCAGCATCCCTTGCCGCCGACGGTCGATTCCTGTGAGCGCTGGGCCCTTTGCATAAGCGTAGTCCGTGACGTGCAGTCCGTGGCTGCAAAATGCGTATGAGTGGTCAAAAAATTGGCTCGTACAGCTTGCGTTGCGCGCACTGGTGTCAGCAATCGGGTCACCAACCGAACGGGGATTTGTCGGCTTGAACAGAACAGACGACAGACGTGTCGTTAACAGCCATCGTGTCGTGCAGCGAGTAGCTTTTTGCCGGTCTCGGGCGTTGTTCTGCTGCGAACGGTCGCCAAGTGTCGCGGCGGCGACTGCAAAAGGCAGTGAACGCCGATCAGGTCATGCTGCGAACGGCCTGCGCTTCGTGCACGATGACGTTGTTCTGTTCGCAGACCTGTGCGAGCTCCGGTGATGTCAGCCGGTCCGTGAAGAAATCCGAAACCTGCGAAATGTGACCAATGCGAACCGGCGCCGAGCGCTCCAGTTTCGATTTATCGGCCACCAGATAGCGATGCCGGGCATTGTCCAGAATCGCCTGTGCGACCCGCACCTCGCGATAGTCGAAGTCGAGCAAAGAGCCGTCGGCATCCAGGGCCGAGGCACCGATGACCGCGTAATCGACTTTGAATTGGTTGACGAAGCCGACCGTCGCTTCGCCGATGATGCCGCGATCCGCTCGTCGCAGTACGCCACCGGCGATAATCACCTCGCAAGTCGGGTTGTTGATTAAGGTATTGGCAACATTGAGGTTGTTGGTGATCACCAACAGGTCGCGGTGATGTAGCAGGGCGCGCGCCACGGCCTCGGTCGTCGTCCCCAGGTTGATGAACAAAGAGGTGCTGTTGGGAATCTGTTCGGCACACATCTGGCCGATCAGCCCCTTTTCCTCCGCCGCCAGGACCTGACGTTGCTCGTACCCCAGGTTGGTTACACCGGAGGCGATCACCGCGCCGCCGTGCACCCGGGTCAGAATCTTGCGTTCGCACAGTTCGTTGAGATCCTTGCGGATGGTCTGCGGCGTCACATCGAACTGGGCGACCAGCTCATCCACAGTGACGCGACCGTTGCGTCGGGCGATCTCGGTGATTTCCGAAACGAAAGCAGCATTCCAAAAATTGCCGAATCAGCGCATGAATTCGAAACATTATGACGAACTGCGCGGGTTTTGCACTGGCTTCAGGCGTATTTAATGCCTGATTCACGCCCTTTAGCGTCCTTCAGTTTTCGTTTATTCGAACGTACGAAACATCTAATAACAATTTAAAACAATTAGTTATCTAGATTGCGTTTCGTTTGTCTCGCTATATCGAAAAAAACCGAAGATATTAATTGACAAAACGAACCTATTCGCCAAAATCGCCAACAAGCAGCGCCCTGATTCGGGGCGTTTTCGGGCCTCTTCGACCTCTTTCGGCGCACGAGAACCAAGCGAATGGCGGACCAGACGATCTACGACATTGCCATCATCGGCGGCGGCGTAAACGGTTGCGGTATTGCGCGCGATGCCGCAGGGCGTGGCCTGAAGGTCTACCTGGCAGAACAAGGTGACTTGGCACAGGGGACGTCATCGGCCAGCACGAAACTGATCCACGGTGGGTTGCGTTACCTCGAGTATTACGAGTTCCGTCTGGTGCGCGAGGCCTTGATCGAGCGCGAGGTGCTGTTGCGCGCTGCACCGCACATTATCTGGCCGATGCGCTTTGTATTGCCGCATCACGCGGGACTGCGACCGGCGTGGTTCCTTCGCCTTGGCTTATTCCTGTACGACCACCTCGGTGGCCGCAAGTTGTTGCCGGGCACGCGCACCATCGATCTGCGTGCCGATGCTGCCGGCGAGCCGTTGGTCGAACGCTTTGTCAAAGGTTTCGAATATTCCGATTGCTGGGTCGACGACGCCCGGTTGGTCGTACTGAACGCCATGGATGCGGCGCACAAAGGCGCGAGTATCAACCCGCGTCACCGGGTCACCGGTGCTGAGCGTGAAGGGGATCTGTGGCGTATTCGCGTTCAAGACGGTACCGAAAAACAGGTGCTCGCCCGCGCGTTGGTCAATGCCGCCGGCCCCTGGGTGGAACAGGTGGCAGGTACCACCGGCGTGGTGGCAGAAGGGTCGCACAAACCGGCCGTGCGGCTGGTGCGCGGCAGTCATATCGTGGTGCCGCGCATGTTCGAGCATGCGCGCGCCTACATCTTTCAGAACAAGGACGGCCGGATATTCTTCGCCATACCCTACGAAACGGATTTCACCCTGATTGGAACGACCGACGTCGACCACGACGATGGCCTCGATGCGGTGCGTGCCACCGACAGCGAGATCGATTACCTGTGCGACGCATCGAGCGAGTACTTCCGCCAGCCGGTCAAGCGTGAAGACGTGCTCTGGACCTATTCGGGGGTGCGTCCGCTCTACGACGATGGTGCCTCGGCTGCACACCAGGCAACTCGCGACTATGTTTTGAAGATCGAAAAAAGCGAAGGCGAAGCACCGTTGCTGAATGTCTACGGCGGCAAGATCACGACATTTCGGCGTCTGGCAGATGCCGTCCTGCAAAAGCTCGCACAACATATCGATGTGCCGGAATCGGACTGGACCCGCCATGCCGCGTTGCCGGGCGGCGACTTTCCGGTGGCGCAACGCGTCGAGTTGTTCGACCAATGGCGACGGCGTTTCAGCTTCGTGCCGTCGTCAACGATGGAGCGCCTGTTGCGCAGCTACGGTACCCGCATCAATGCCGTGCTGGCGGATGCCGAGAATCTCGAGGCGTTGGGTGAGGACTTCGGCGCCGGCCTGTATGAATGCGAGGTTCGTTACCTGATGCGGTACGAGTGGGCGCAGCAGGCCGACGATCTGCTGTGGCGGCGCAGCAAACTGGGCCTGCGTTTGGACGACGGACAAAAAGAACGGCTGGCGAAATGGATGCAGGCGCATCAGGCCGAACATATCACCAACAAGAATGCCGCTGCCTGAGCCGGGGTACCGATGACATTAAGGCTGGAAAACATCGCCAAGGTCGTAGATGCGCAACAACACATCTACCCGACCGACCTGACGCTCGAGACCGGTACCTTGAACGTCTTGTTGGGGCCGACGCTGTCCGGCAAGACGACCCTGATGCGATTGATGGCTGGCCTCGACAAGCCGACAGCGGGGCGCGTTTTGTGGGATGACGTCGATGTCACCTCGCGGCCGGTACAACGGCGTAACGTCGCCATGGTGTACCAGCAGTTCATCAACTACCCGTCGATGTCGGTGTACGAGAACATCGCGTCACCGCTGCGGCTGCAGAAGCACGACAAGGCCACCATCGACCGCAAGGTGAAGGAGGTCGCCGAGCTGATGAAGCTCGAGCCGTTGTTGCAGCGTGGGCCGCTCGAACTGTCGGGTGGTCAGCAACAGCGCTGCGCGCTGGCGCGTGCCTTGGTGAAAGATGCCGGTCTGGTGCTGCTGGATGAGCCGCTGGCGAACCTCGACTACAAGCTGCGCGAGGAATTGCGCGCCGAGATCCCGCGATTCTTTCGCGACTCCGGTGCCGTGTTTGTCTACGCGACGACCGAGCCGAGCGAGGCGTTGCTGCTCGGTGGCAACACGGCCGCGCTGTGGGAAGGCTCGGTGCGCCAGTTCGGCGCAACGCTCGATGTCTATCGCAGCCCGGTCGACGCCACGACTGCCAGCGTGTTCTCCGATCCGCCGATGAACTTCGTGACCGTCGCCAAGGTCGGCGGCAAGCTGATGTTCGGCGAAGGCCAGTCCACGGCGGCGGCCGGCGACCTGAGCGCCTTGCCGGACGGGCGCTACAAGGCCGGCTTCCGTCCGAACCACTTGAGCCTTCGCCGCCAGGCGGAGAACGCGCTGATGTTCAAGGCGCGGGTGACGGTGACCGAGATCACCGGCTCCGAAACCTTCGTTCACCTGCAGCACGGCGAAGATGATCCGTGGGTAGCGCTCGAACACGGTGTGCATGAGCCGCCGATAGGTGACCTCATAGAGGCGTACGTCGACTCGGCAAACATCTATTTCTTCGACGAACAAGAAAGGCTTGTGGCGGCGGCAGCGGCCACCCGGGCGGCGTGAGGTAAACGACAATGGCACAGATCCACTTGCAAGGCCTGGCGCACAGCTATCACTCCAACCCCCAAAGGCCTCAGGATTACGCGCTCAAGCGTATCGACCATGTCTGGGAAGACGGCAAGGCTTATGCATTGCTCGGCCCGTCCGGCTGCGGCAAGACCACGCTGCTGAATATCATTTCCGGATTGCTGCAGCCGAGCGAAGGCGGCGTGTTGTTCGACGACCGGGATGTCACCGCTCTGCCGACCGAGCAACGGCATATCGCCCAGGTATTTCAGTTCCCCGTGATCTACGACACGATGTCGGTATTCGATAATCTGGCCTTCCCTTTGCGCAATCGCGGCCATGACAATGACACGATTCGCGAACGGGTGACCCGCATCGCCGAGATGCTCGAATTGTCACCGCTGCTGAAGAAGAAGGCGCGTGGGCTGACTGCCGACCTCAAGCAGACCATATCGCTCGGCCGTGGGCTGGTGCGGGAGCATGTCGCCGCGATCCTGTTCGACGAGCCGTTGACGGTGATCGATCCGCACCTGAAATGGAAGCTGCGCATGCAGCTGAAGCGCCTGCATCGCCAGTTCGGCCATACCATGATCTATGTCACGCACGATCAGACCGAGGCGCTGAGCTTCGCCGATCAGGTCGTCGTCATGTACGAAGGCGATGTGGTGCAGATGGGTACGCCGCAGGAGTTGTTCGAGCGCCCGGCACATACCTTTGTCGGCTACTTCATCGGCAGTCCGGGTATGAACGTGCTGAGTGCGACGATCGAGGGGAACAGTGCCTACGTCGACGGGTGCACGATACCGTTGGCCCGCGGCTATCACGCCGTGCGTGGCGACAAGGTCGAGATCGGCATCCGTCCCGAGTTCGCCCGCCTGTTGCGCAAGGAAGACGCCGGCGACGACTGCCTGCCGGTGACGATCCGTCGCATCGAGGACGTCGGGCGCTACAAGATCGCGCGCACCGAGTTCTTCGGTCGCGAGCTCAACGTGATCATCCCTGAGGGTGTGGGTATCAGCGACGGCGCCAATCGGCTCGTGTTCGACCGACAGCGCATCAATGTCTACGCCGACGGCTGGCTGGTCGAGGGAGAGGCCGCCTGATGAAGACCTGGAACAACAAGGCCTGGTTTCTCGTCGTGCCGGTGGTGGTCCTGGTGGCGTTCAGCGCCGTCATTCCATTGATGACGGTCGTCAACTACTCGGTACAGGACACCTTTGGCAACAACCAATTCTTCTGGGTCGGTCTCGAATGGTTCAACGAGATCGTCAATTCGCCGCGCTTCCAGGATGCGCTCGGCCGGCAGTTCTTGTTTACTGCATTGATTCTGCTGATTGAGATGCCGCTGGGTGTCTATATCGCGCTGCACATGCCGAGTAAAGGCTGGGGCCGGCCGGTGTCGCTGGTGCTGATGTCGTTGCCGCTGCTGATTCCGTGGAACGTCGTCGGCACGATCTGGCAGATCTTCGGTCGCTCCGATATCGGTCTGCTCGGTCACACGCTGAGTGTACTGGGCGTCGACTATAACTACGCACAGAATCCGTTCGATGCCTGGGCGACCATCATCGTGATGGACGTGTGGCACTGGACCTCGCTGGTCGCGTTGCTTGCCTATGCAGGGCTGCAGTCGATACCCCAGGCGTACTACCAGGCCGCTCGTATCGACGGCGCCAGCCGTTGGGCCGTTTTCCGTTACATCCAGTTGCCCAAGATGCGCAGCGTGTTGCTGATCGCCTTCCTGCTGCGCTTTATGGACAGTTTCATGATCTACACTGAGCCGTTCGTCGTTACCGGCGGCGGCCCCGGCAACTCGACGACCCTGCTGTCGATCGATCTGGTCAAGCTGGCGGTCGGTCAATTCGACCTGGGGCAGGCGGCAGCGTTCTCGCTGGTGTACTTCCTGATCATTTTGTTGCTGAGCTGGGTGTTCTACACCGTCATGACCAACGTCGATAAGCAGGGAGGTTGAGCGTGTCTGCACAGGATACACTGACGATGGACAACGCACCCAAGCCCGAGGCGTCGAGCGGTGCGCGCAGCCTTGGCGTTTCGCGTTCGGCAGTGGTGATGACGGTCTATCTCACCTTTTTGCTGCTGCCGATTTATTGGCTGGTGATGATGAGCCTCAAGACCAACGACGAGATCACCTCGCGTTTCACCTTGTGGCCGGACCAGCTCACGTTCGCCAACTATGTAACCATCTTCACCGACCCGAGCTGGTATTCCGGTTACATCAACTCAATCACCTACGTCGTCATGAACACCGTGATATCGGTGTCGGTCGCGCTGCCGGCTGCCTACGCGTTTTCACGCTACCGCTTCCTCGGCGACAAGCATCTGTTCTTTTGGCTGCTGACCAACCGCATGGCGCCGCCGGCGGTATTTGCCTTGCCGTTCTTCCAGCTTTACAGCTCTATTGGATTGTTCGATACGCACATCGCAGTGGCGTTGGCGCACTGCTTGTTCAACGTACCCCTGGCTGTCTGGATACTGGAAGGCTTTATGTCCGGCGTGCCGAAAGAGATCGACGAAACGGCGTACATCGATGGCTACAGCTTCCCACGATTCTTCATCAAGATATTCACGCCGCTGATTGCATCGGGTATCGGCGTGGCCGCGTTTTTCTGCTTCATGTTCTCGTGGGTCGAGTTGTTGCTTGCACGTACGTTGACCTCGGTGGCGGCGAAACCGATCGCAGCGACCATGACGCGCACCGTGTCGGCCTCAGGTATGGATTGGGGGGTGTTGGCGGCGGCCGGCGTGTTGACCATCATTCCGGGCGCGCTGGTGATCTGGTTCGTGCGCAACTATATCGCCAAGGGCTTCGCCCTCGGCCGCGTGTAAGGAGAACTGCGATGGAGTTCGATCTGAGCTGGATGGCATGGACGTGGCAGACCGCCGTGTTCTTCGGTGCGATTGCCTCGGCCCTGGTTGTCATGACGGTGTGGACCTCGCTGCGTCCGCCGGTGCCGCGGGTAGGCGTATTGCGCATCGAGACCACGCCGGGCGACAGGCTGTTCATTTCGTTGCTCGGCAGTGCGTTCATCTGCCTGGGCGCCTTGTACTACTTCGGCCCGCCACTTTGGTGGGCACTCGGCGCATGCCTTGTGTATGCGCTGGCTGTGTTTCGCTGGGTCTGAAAGGAAGCGAGCCCTTCGAATAACCGTGTCCGGGCCGAACGACAGCAATAAAGCCCGGAATCGAACAACTGGAGGAGAGTGGAGATGAGAAAGAACCGGATAACGGCAATAGCCGCAGCGGTGACGATGGTGCTCGGCGGCGCATCGTCACCGGCCTTCGCTGACGAAGCGGCGGCGCAACGCTGGGTCAATGATGAATTCCAGCCATCGACCCTGTCGAAAACCGACCAGATGAAAGAGATGGACTGGTTCATCAAAGCGGCAACGCCATTCAAGGGCATGGAGATCAATGTGGTCTCCGAGACCATCACGACCCATGAGTACGAGGCCAAGACCCTGGCCAAGGCGTTCTACGAGATCACCGGCATCAAGGTGAATCACGACCTGATCGGTGAAGGCGACGTGGTCGAGAAGCTGCAGACGCAGATGCAGTCGGGCAAGAACATCTATGATGCCTATATCAACGACTCGGACCTGATCGGTACGCACTGGCGCTATCAACAGGTCCGCAACCTGACCGACTGGATGGCGGGTGAGGGCAAAGACGTCACCAATCCGACGCTGGATGTCGACGACTTCATCGGCAAGAGTTTCACCACTGGCCCGGATGGCAAGCTGTATCAGCTTCCCGATCAGCAGTTCGCGAACCTGTACTGGTTCCGCTACGACTGGTTTACCGATCCGGATATCAAGTCGAAGTTCAAGGCCAAGTACGGCTACGAACTGGGCGTGCCGGTGAACTGGTCGGCGTACCAGGATATCGCCGAGTTCTTCACCAACGACATCAAGGAGATCAACGGCGAGCGCGTCTACGGTCACATGGACTACGGCAAGAAAGACCCGTCGCTCGGTTGGCGTTTCACCGATGCCTGGCTGTCGATGGCCGGAGCGGGCGACAAGGGTGAACCGAACGGCCTGCCGGTCGACGAGTGGGGCATCCGTGTCGATGAAAACAGTCGCCCGACCGGTTCCTGTGTGGCGCGCGGCGGTGCCACCAACGGACCAGCAGCGGTCTATTCGGTAGAGAAGTACGTCGACTGGCTGAAGAACTATGCACCGCCGAATGCGGCCGGCATGGTGTTCTCCGAGGCAGGTCCGGTGCCGGCGCAGGGCAATATCGCGCAGCAGATCTTCTGGTACACCGCCTTTACCGCCGACATGGTCAAGGACGGTATCCCGGTGGTGAACGCCGACGGCTCACCAAAGTGGCGTATGGCACCGTCGCCGCACGGGGCTTACTGGGAAGAGGGTCAAAAGCTCGGCTACCAGGATGCCGGCTCATGGACGCTGATGAAATCCACCCCGGTCGAACGCGCCAAGGCGGCCTGGTTGTACGCCCAGTTCGTTGTCTCGAAGACGGTTTCGTTGAAGAAGTCGCATGTCGGTCTGACCTTCATTCGCGAGTCGGATATCAACGACCAGAGCTTCACCGATCGTGCCCCCAAGCTCGGCGGGTTGATCGAGTTCTACCGCTCACCGGCGCGTGTGCAGTGGTCGCCGACCGGCACCAATGTGCCCGACTACCCGAAGCTGGCGCAGCTGTGGTGGCAGAACATCGGCGACGCCTCGTCGGGTGCCAAGACCGCCCAGGAGGCGATGGATGCGCTGTGTAAGGCACAAGAGCGTGTACTGTCGCGCCTCGAGCGTGCCGGTGTGCAGGGTGACATCGGGCCGAAACTCAACGAAGAGAAGGACCCGGAGTACTGGTTGTCGCAACCGGGTTCACCGAAGGCCAAGCTGGCCAATGAGAAACCGCAACCGATCACTGTCGACTACGATGAGCTGATCAAGTCCTGGCAGTAAGCCGGGGCAGCTTGGACAGTGCCGGTGCAAGGCCGGCACTGTCTTACAACTTATAAAGTTCAGATGCTGATCGGCGTGCGCCAACCGGAGATTGCCTGATGTCCAGCCATATCATTGCCATCGACCAGGGAACCACCTCCACACGATCGATCGTGTTCGACAACAAGCTGCGTCGGGTCGGTGTATCGCAACAGGAGTTTGCCCAGCATTTTCCACAGTCCGGCTGGGTCGAGCACGATCCGGACGATATCTGGCGCACCGCCGAGCAGACCGTGCGCGGCGCGCTGGCCGATGCGTCCAAGGTCGCGGGCGACGTTGCGGCCATCGGCATCACCAATCAGCGCGAGACCATCGTGATTTGGGATCGCGAAAGCGGCAGGCCGGTGCATCGCGCCATTGTCTGGCAGGATCGGCGGACTGCCGACAGATGCGCCGCGTTGCTGGCGCAGGGATGCGAGGAACTTGTCCGGCGCAAGACGGGCCTGGTGATCGACCCTTATTTCAGTGCCACCAAGATAGCCTGGATGCTGGATAACATCGACGGCCTCAGAACCAGCGCCGAAGCCGGCAGGTTGGCGTTCGGCACCGTCGATACCTGGTTGATCTGGAACCTGACCGGCGGCAAGGTGCATGCGACGGACGCCAGCAATGCGGCGCGCACCCTGCTGTTCGATATCCATGCACGCCAGTGGGATGACGAACTGCTCGACTTGTTCGGCGTGCCGCGCTCGATGCTGCCCGAGGTATTGGATTGCGCGGCCGAGTTCGGTACCGCCGATCCGGCATTGTTCGGTGCGGCGATCCCGATCCGCGGCGTGGCCGGCGATCAACAGGCGGCGCTGATCGGCCAGGCCTGTTTCGAGCCGGGCATGATCAAGTCGACCTACGGCACCGGCTGCTTCGCGGTGCTGAACACCGGCAGCGAGCCGGTGGTGTCGAACAACCGGCTGTTGACCACGATCGGCTATCAACTCAACGGCAAGCCGACCTACGCACTCGAAGGCTCGATATTCATCGCCGGCGCGGCGGTGCAGTGGTTGCGTGACGGCCTGAAGATCATCACCCATGCGGGCGACACCCAGGCCATGGCACAGAAGGCGGATCAGGGTCATCACGTGTATCTGGTGCCCGCGTTTGTCGGTCTGGGTGCGCCGCACTGGGACGCTGAGGCGCGCGGTGCGATCTTCGGCCTGACGCGCAACTCGGGTCCAGCCGAACTGGCGCGCGCCGCCCTCGAAAGCGTCGGCTATCAAACGCGTGACCTGCTCGAGGCGATGCGCAAAGACTGGCCGCAGGCCGACACCAAGGTGCTGCGGGTCGATGGCGGGATGACGGCGTCGGACTGGACCATGCAATTCCTGTCGGACATCCTCGGCGTACCGGTCGACCGGCCGAAGATGCTCGAGACCACGGCGTTGGGCGCGGCCTACCTTGCCGGCCTGCAGAGCGATCTCTATCCGCAGCCCGAGCAGTTTGCCGCGATGTGGCAGCTCGACCGACAGTTTCAGCCGTCGATGCCGGAGGAGAGACGTGAGCGCTTCTATGCCGGCTGGCTCGACGCCTTGCAGCGCACATTGACGCACCAGGCCACCTAAGCAGGCCTTGGCTGCGATTGTCAGCGTGAGTCGCTGTCGGTTCTAATGCAGCGCATGCAAAGCGGTGATGAACAGGCGCAAGCGGCGCACCAACTACTGGCCGGCACCTATCGTGCCGTGCTGTCGACCCATTCGCTCGATCTCGAGGGTTACCCCTTCGGCTC